>Ga0116187_1000213_pt1 | contig 72259 bp, 65 predicted proteins | sample AD_JPNNA6_MetaG_FD_89755 | JGI IMG/M metagenome (GOLD analysis project Ga0116187, IMG submission 89755) | Active sludge microbial communities of municipal wastewater-treating anaerobic digesters from Japan - AD_JPNNA6_MetaG | ecosystem: Engineered > Bioreactor > Anaerobic > Digestate | place... | reverse complement strand
GTTCCACTCGGATGGCTTTGAGCTTACAGGGTCCGTGTTCAGTTGGTAAGGTTCAAAAATCTTGCACTTTGTGGCCGTTTTTCACGATTCGGCCACTGATTGCACAACGGTTACGCTAAATCTTATTTAATATCTGACCTTGCAGCCTTAATCTGTGTAACCATTTTGTGGTTCTTAAATCAACGCGGTTTTACCCGGTTGACCGGTGAAGTTTACCTGTTATTAGGCTTTGCCATTTTCTTTCTGGCGCCGGATTATCATACATTTAATGAAACCGTACTCGTACTGGTCATTCCAGTCATGGTTGCCGGGTTTGTGATCAACCCGATCAGTTCTTTGTACACAGGGGGGGCGGCAATTTTGCTCTACGTCCTGGTTTATATAATCAAATCCATCGAAATGGGGCCCCTTGACTATAAGCCCGAGTGGTTCTCACTGATAGTGATGTTATTTTTCTCGATTGGAAGCTGGATCATCGCCAGGCACAACAAAAAGATCATTGATGAAACAAAAACATCTCGACAAATGTTTGCCGACCTGGTGGATCAACTGCCAGCATTTGTTTATGTTGTGCCGCTGAAGCCGGGCAGTCGGGCAACCTACATCAGCCCACATATTGAAGCCTTGACAGGCTTTACGGTGGATGAATGGACCGATGACGGTGAACGGTGGATGAGCCAGATTCACCCCGACGACCGGGAACGAGTGGCGAGTATTTTTGAAAAAAGCCAGATTGAGCATACTCCCTATGAACTGGAGTATCGCATGCTGACCAAAGAGGGGCGGCTGATCTGGGTGCACGATGAAGCACATGTGCTGCTGAACGACCAGAAAAAGCCGATAGCCCTGCAAGGGGTGCTGGTTGACATCAGCCAGGAAAAGCAATCGGACGAAACAGTGCGCTCGTGGCGGACTGCGCTGGAAAACCAGGTTGTGGAGCGAACCCGCGAACTGGCAGATACCCAGGGTCGGTTGAAATTGGTGCTTGAGTCGAGCACCGATGGATACTGGGAATGGAACGTAACCACCGGCGATGTGATGATCAGCGCAAGCCTGGCGAAGATGCTGGGCTATCAGATAAACGAAATTCCGAACAGCCTCCAGTATTGGTCGCAGTTGTCACACCCGGATGATTTGCCGGGCGTTCAGCAAGCCATGACGGATCACCTGGAGGGACGGGTGCCCTTTTATGAAGTGGAGATGCGCCTGCAGCGCAAGAACGGCGACTGGTTATGGGTTCGGGACCGAGGGCGGATTGTTGAATGGGACGACCAGGGACGAATCAAAAAGGTTGTTGGCACGCACACAGATATTCAGGCACGCAAACAGATTGAATCCGCCTTGCAGCGCCGCGAAGCGGTGTTGGAAGCGGTAGGGTTCGCCGCGGCGCGGTTCTTATCCAATGCCAATTGGGAGGCCGAAATGCCGACGGCGCTGGAGCAATTGGGTAAAGCACTGGAGGTAAACCAGGCGTCTATTGTCCACCTTCCAAACGCGCCTGAAGCTTTCTGGCCATTTGAAACATACATACCCTGGCCAACGTCCATCGTTCCTGAACGAATAGCTGAATTGCCACCAGAAAAACAAGCAGAAGTTATGGCAGTAATGATGAAATATATGGCTCCACTACTAGAAGGAAAGACAGTTATCGTGCGTCAGTCGGAGCAGCCCGAATCTGTACAGAAGATCATGGATATCTTTGGGTTTGCATCCAATCTACAGGTGCCCATTTTTTACCGGGGCAAGTTCTGGGGAGCCATCAGTTTTACAGATAACAATATGGAGCGGGAATGGGCTGCGCCTGAAATTGAGGCCTGCCGGATTGCGGCGCTGACGCTTGAAGCCGCCATTCAAAATGAGGCGACCCTGAAAGCGTTGGAAGAGAGCCAGAAAAATTATCAGACCCTGGCTGAGAACATCAGCGAACTGATCAGCATGGTTGATCTGGAAGGGCGGGTGATTTTCACCACACCGTCCAGCCAGTATTTATTCGGCGTTCCCGCGGATGCCATGCCCAACATGGATGGGTTGAAATTTATCCATCCGGATGATTTGCCCGGTGTTATGGATGCTGCCCGGGATCATGTGCTGGGCAAGAAAGATCCGTTCACAATCACCTTCCGCGCGTTTCAAAGCGATGGCAAGCAGTTCTGGATGGAAGCCTCGGTTCGACCGGTGATTGACCCTGAAAGCGAACAGGTCAGCCGGTTGGTGGCGGTCTGCCGAGATATTACAGCCCGGCGGGAAACAGAAGAAAAGTTGGCAGAACGCACAGAGGAATTACGCCAGGCGAATGCCGAGCTGCAGCGCGCCGATGAGATCAAAAATGCATTTCTGCGTAATATGAGTCATGATCTAAAGACGCCGCTCAGTGCGATTTTATCTGTGGCTGAGGCACTGCAAGAACAAACCTATGGGCCCATCACAAATCGTCAAGATGATGCATTGAAAGCAATTCAAATCTCAGGGGAACATTTAAAACGCCTGATCAATGATGCCTTTGATCTGTCCAGACTGCAGGCGGGAATGTTAAAGCTGGACTGGCAGGAAATTCCGCTTGAATCGGTCTGCCAGGAGAGCATTGAAATTATCCGGCAGTTGGCTGAAGAAAAGGGGCTGGAATTATCGGTAGAAATTGAACCCAACCTGCCAGCAGTACAGGCGGACCCGCTGCAACTGCGGCGCATTCTGGTGAACCTGCTGGGCAATGCGATTAAATTCACGCCGGCGCCGGGGAAAATTGGCCTGACGGTGGGGCGGCAAAACGACCTGAATCAACTGCGCCTGACGGTGTGGGATACGGGGATTGGCATATCTGAAGCAGACCAGGCGCAGCTCTTCAGGCCGTTCTTCCAGGTCAATGCGGCGGGCAAGCGGCTGGGCGGCAGCGGGCTGGGGTTGCCGTTGGTGAAGGAATTAACCAAACTGCATGACTGGGACCTGATTGTGGAAAGCGCGCCCGGCCAGGGCAGCCGCTTCACGGTATGCATCCCGTTGTACTCAAGCAGTGTTCACGGCGGACGGGTGGAGCCGCAGCCCCGCCAGATTTTGCTGGTGGTAGATAACCCGGAAAATACGCAGGTGCTCTATTCGCGGCTGTCTTCCAGCGGCTATGATGTAAACCTGGTACGGGCCGGACCAGAAGCCGTGACGGCGGCAGGCAGCGAGCAGCCTGATATTGTGCTGATTGATACAAGTTTTCCAGAGGCCAAAGGGCTGAGTGTTATTCAACAACTGCGGACAACCCCGCAAACAACCCATCTGCCAATTCTGGCGCTGCCGACCAACAGCGATGCCTCCGACCGGGAACGGTGCCTGACCGCCGGTGCGGATGCCGTGCTGGCGAGCCCATTCCATACCCGCGACCTGCTGGAACTGATTGAAAGAGCCTTGATTTCGGCTAACGGCAGGTGATGCGGAGGGGAATATCCAGCGTCTGGACGGTATTTTTGGGGCCAATGACCTTGAGCCGCGCCCAGCCTGAGACCGAGTCGGTGAACGTCAGTTCAAAGGAAACATCCAGCGACTGCATGCCGCCGGTGATGACGCTGACTGCCTCTGAGGGCGGCAGGGTGAAGGCAAATCCGGGTGTGCTGCTGCCAGCTTCCAGTTGATAGGTGAAGGTGCCCAGACCATCGGTGGTAATGCGGCCTGTGAAGGCAACGGATGCCGGGCAGGCGCCGCTGTAAGTAGTCGGCTCGGCGGTAAGGGCAGCATCCATGATGCGCAGATTGCCGCTGATCAGCGGCGGGGTGGCGGTCATGTCGGGCTGTGGCTCGGCAGATTGGATGATGACATAAAAAGGCTCGTTTGTATATTGGCCCAGGCCAAAACGCTGTCCGGCAGCATCTTGCAGCATCCAGTAACCCACGTAGGTGCCGGGCTGCTCCGGAGCTACCAGGGTTGCTGACAGGTTGACCATTTGGCCGGGGGGCACCTCGCTGCCCAGCGGGATAACCGGCTGAGCGTCCATCTGGGCACCAGAGACGAATACCAGGGCAAACTGGGTGGTCCAGGCAGTGGAACCCGTGTTCTTGAATTGCCAGGTTTTGGTGAAGGCCTCGCCGGGAGTGATGCGGGTATAGTCGGGGATGGTCACATCACCCAGAAATTCCACAGCCAGCTCGGTTGAAGCCGGAGTGGCGCCCAGGGCCTCGCTGGTCTGATAATCAAAGGTCAGGGTTTCGTAATTCAACTGGCGCAAGACCATTTGACCGACATAGCCGGACTGGGTCTGGTAGCACAGCGAGATACCCGGCAGATCTGCGGTGGTGAGGATCCGCGCGGCGGTACTCAGGTCAGGGAGATCAGGGGAACAGGCCGCCTGCCCGGCTGGTTGCGCGGTAAAGCGCGCCGGTGATACAGGGACAAACAAAATGGTATTGGCTTCCAGGGCGGGGTTGGTGCGCAGCAAAAAGTCACAGGCGGCGTTGGAAGACATCAACCGGCCGGCGTCGAGGTCAAAGCAGAAGCCAGCGCTCATCTGAATATCCTGACCGGCAGAAAGCGGAACCGGCGGCGGTGGGGTGGGCGGCAGGGGCGACGGCGTGGGAGTGGCGGCCATGGGGATGAGGGCAATGGTCGCCAGGATTTCATCTGCCTGAGCCTGCACCACCGGGCTAAGCGGATCACCCTGCGAGATGAGGGCTGCTGCAAGGCTCCAGGGCCCGGCGGAGATCTCGGCGCCGCCGCCGTAATAGACCGCCATGGGCTGGTCGTTATTCACCAGCACCTGGCGGGCAATATTTTGATTGAACAGGCTGGCCGAACCCACCGGCTCAAGCTGGCCGGCGCCGCGCGGAAATTCGTAATGACCGGATAGATCAGACCGGTGGTAATAGAGAATCAGATCTGCGCCGGGGTACTGCAGCAGCAGGGCGGGGAGGGTTTGCGCATCACCGGGCTGCTCGGTCAACTGCCAGTCGGAGGGGTAACTGAGCGTGAGCCCCCACTGCGGATTGGAGTAGGTCTGCCAGGCCAGCGGTGCGGTGGGGGTGGGTGAGGTTGAGGCAGGTGTGAGGGCGGCTGACGGGGCGGCGGTGCAGGCCGCTAACAGCGCACAGAACAAAATGAGAGCGATGCGGGTACGCATAAAAGATCCAATGTGTTACTCCGGGAACAGCAGCGGCAGCGCCTGGGGCGCATAGCGGGCGACCATCTCGGAGGAGATGCCGTTCTCCCGGCAAATGGCAGCATAGAGGTCCACGCTGGGGCGGCGGATGCGAGCCTGCGTGTCCACATCCAGGCCCCAGAGGCCAAAGCGCTGCGTCCAGCCGCGTTCCCATTCAAAATTATCCACCAGCGACCAGTGGAAATAGCCCTTGATGGGCCAGGTATAATTGACCGCACGCCAGACCTGGTGGAGATGCTCGACCAGGTAGCGCGGGCGGTTGGTATCATCTGAATCTTCCCAGCCGTTCTCGGTGATGATGATGGGCACCTCAAAGCGCCGCGCCCAGCGCAGGGCTTCAAAGAGGCCGGCAGGCACATTGGCAAGAAAGCCGGTCTCGCTCAAAGCGGCGCCGGGGGGGTAGCTGCTGCGGGCGAAAAGCTGGCGCGGGCAGCGCAGGTCAAAGGCCACCAGGTCACGGGTGTAGTAATTGAGGCCAAAATAGTCCTGTGTGCCGATGGCATCACGCAGACGGGCGGCGTGACCGGGCAGACGAACATGCCCCGTCAACAGAGCATTGGAGAAAGACTCATTGTATGCTGAAAAGCGCAGGCGAGCCTGGAATTTATCCAGGGGAGACCAGGCGGTTTGGGGCACAAACGAGCGGTAATTGAGGGCAAACCCAACGCGCGCTTCGGGTTGGATGGTGTGGATGGCGCGGTAGGCCAGGGTGTGGCCGCGCACCAGATTGAGCAAGACGTGAAAGGCGGCTTTCAAATCTTTCTTGCCGGGGGGGAAGACGCCATCCACATAGCCAAAGTAAAAATAAACATTCGGCTCGTTGATGGTGGTCCACAGGGTGGCATATTCTTTGAAGGCCTCGACCACCTTTTCAACAAAGCGGGCAAAGCGTCCGGGGGTTTCATCATTTTCCCAACCGCCCTGTTCCATCAGCCAGAGTGGATCGGTGAAGTGATGCAGGGTAACCAGGGGGGTGATACCCCGGCTGACCATGCCGCGCAGGATTTCACGGTAATAATCAATGGCGTGTTCATCCCAGTGGTCGGGGGTGGGTTGAACGCGGCTCCATTCCACCGAGAAGCGATGGGCATTCTGGCCTGTTTCGGCAGCGCGATCCAGGTCTTCTTTCCAGCGGCCGCCCCACCAATCACAGGCCAGGCCAGAGCGGTGCCCCTGTTTGATGTGCCCCGGCTGCTCCTCCCAGGCAGACCAGTTATTGTTAGTATTGCCGCCTTCAACCTGATGCGCTGCGGTTGCTGCGCCCCAGAGGAACCCGCGCGGGAAATGATAAACAGCCTGTGGCATGAATGGCCTCCAATGCGGATGAATTTAGCCTGTCAGGGTTATTCTATCGTACAATTACGGCATGGACAAGCAAGATATGCTGGCTTCAAACTGCCATCAAAAACTTGAATTGTTTTTACGAACCAAATGCTACTTTACGCTTTTTCACCCACGGCTCTGATTTTATACCCCTCCCCTACCCCTCCCCGCTCGACCGGGGAGGGGTAAAGAGGTAAAAATGGTTTTTGCCAACGCTTTGCGTTGGCAAAAACCATAAATGACAAGAAAGTGATGGTTTTCAATTGACAAGCTACTTTGCAAAAGGTGTGCGCAATCGTGCTCAGTTAAACCGATCGAATCGGGGGCCAGGACAGCTTATCGTGGGGATGTTTTTGATGATGCTGCTGGCGGGCTGCATCACCCCAGCAGTGATTGCTCCGACCCTGCCGCCTGCACCCACGGCGGCGACCACGCCAACCCCGGCGCCGCCCGAAGCCACACGCACGTCCATCCCACCTTCACCGACGCCGGTGCTGCAACTGGGCCCGTTTCGATTGGTGGCAGGCGCCGAAACGCTGCTACCCGGGCTGTTAAACGGGTTATACCTGCCGGCGGATGGGGCGCTGTGGTTATCTTCTGATCGAGGTGTGGCGCGCATTTTTGCAAATGAGCGGCAGGTCTATCTGACACGCTTCTGGGATCAGGTGGTGGGGGCAGACGACTCCGGGCAAATCTGGGTGATGTCGGCCTCCGGCGGGCAGATTTCAAGCTGGGATGGATTTAACTGGCTACACTATGGCACTGAAGAGGGCTGGCTGCCCCTGGCAAAGCATCCGCTGCGAGACCGGGTGCAGCCGGGGCTGTTCACAGATTCAAATGGGCGGCTGTGGCTGCTGACCGCCTGGGATGTGCGGCGGTTTGATGGCAAGCGGTGGGTGGTTTCAACCCCATCGACCACGGGACTGCCGCTGCCCTGGCGCAAGTCGGTGACAACCACGCTGGCGTTCACGGTGGTGCCCGGCACAGACACCGCCTGGCTGGGCGGGTGCGACTGGGAGAATGGTAAGCCCATCGGCGGCGGCGGGCTGCGGTACTTCAACGGGCGCTACTGGGAAAACGGCGGGCTGCCCGATAATAACATCTGTATTTCGGCGCTGACAGCCAACGCAGGGGGAGATGTCTGGGCGGGGGGGATTGGGGAAGTATGGCAGTATTCGGCTCAAAGTGAGACCTGGCAGCAGCAGGCAGCGCCCACCCCTGAAGACACGCAGATGACCTGGAGTGTGGTGCTGGATCTGCCGGTGGCGACCAATGAAACCGCCTGGCCGCGGCTGGCTCTGTGCGGCGAGGCAGGTTGTGACCTGCTAGCTCAGCGCTACCGCCTGGCAGATGGTCAATGGACAGCACTGACCGAAATCAGCCCGGTGGAGGATGAACGCATTTTGTTTGACGCAGATGGGACGGCATGGCGGCTCACCCGGCAGGCGGTTTACGCGTTGGAACCGGGGGCAGGCAATCCGGTAGCTGAGATGAAGGTTGTGACGGCGGCAGCCGGACCTGATGGTCGGCTCTGGCTGGTGGGGGGTATTGGCGATGGCAATTCCATCTGGGCAACGCCATAAAACGAGAGGCTGCAGAGCGGTGGTTATGCGGGTATAATTAGCCGCGTTTGAGCAAAAAATCTATTATAGGGAGAAAAAGGCGTGTGCGGAATTTTCGGCATCATCACAGACCGTGAACAACAGCTTGGCCCGATCCTGATTGATGCAGGACTGCGGCTTTCTTATCGGGGATATGATTCGGTGGGGTGCGCCACGGTGCACCAGGATGGCACCATTGATCTGCGTAAAGATGTCGGCAAGGTGGTTGAAGTGGCCGACCGGCTGGGCTTTGCCGATATGATCGGCAGCCGGGGCATTCTGCAACTGCGCTGGGCAACCTTTGGAATACCATCGCAGGTGAATGCGCAGCCGCACCTTGATTCGGATGGCGACCTGGTGGGCGCACATAACGGCAACGTGGTTAATAATGTAGAACTGCGGCAGCAGTTTATCGCCGAGGGCATGACCGTGCGTTCGGCCAATGACGGCGAAAGCTGCGTGCATGCGGTAGAGCGTTACCTCAACCGGGGGATGGAGCCGGTGGAGGCCATCCGACAGGCTTACAACGATCTGGCGGGCGATTATGCTTTTGTGATTGGCCGGGTGGGCGAAGAGAAGCTGTATGCGCTCAAAAAGGGCTCAGGGCTGGTGGCGGGTGTGATGGAACACGGAACAGTTGTTTCCTCGGACTTGCCCTCTATTTTGCCGCTGACGCGCCAGATTGTGCGCATTCAGGACGGTGAGATTGCGATTTTATCCCCGGATGGGATTGAACTGCGCTTGGTGGCCGATGGCAGCCGGATTGATCGCCCCATTGAGACGGTGACAGAGAGCATGGAAGCTGCCCAAAAAGGCGGCTACCCGCACTTCATGCTCAAGGAAATTCACGAACAGCCTGGAGTTGCCAGAGAACTGCTGCACCTGCTGGACAAAAACAGTGATGTGGAGCGCATTCTGGCGCACATGGCGAAAGCTGAGAACATCTACCTGGTGGGCTGCGGCACAAGCTACCACGCCTGCATGATTGCCTCTGTTTATTTCAGCCGGCTGGCCGGGCGGGCCACCATCCCGGTGCTGGCGCCGCAATTTATTGCCCAGTACCTTCCGGCGGTGGGGCCGCGCGATGTGGGTATTTTTGTCAGCCAGAGCGGTGAAACTAAAGATGTCATCAATGCGGTGGAAGCAGCCAAACCCCGCGGCATGACGGCCTTCAGCCTGGTGAATGTGATTGGCTCAACCCTGACGCGCATCTGCGAGCGCACCCTGCCGCTGGCCTGCGGCTACGAAATCAGCGTGCCGGCGACCAAAACTTTTACCAATCAGGTGATTACCTTCCTGTATCTGGCGACCAAACTGGCGGGGGAAGATACCGCCCCGCTGGCTGCCCTGCCTGATTTGATGCAGCAGACCATTGAGGCGGTTGAGAGTCAGGTGCAGTCGGTTGAGCCGCTGCTGGCTGGCTGGGATGACCTGTACTGCCTGGGCTACGGCCTGACCTATGCGATTGCTCTGGAAGGTGCATTAAAGCTGAAAGAAATTACTTATGCCCACTGCGAGGGCATGCTCTCAACGGAATTCAAGCATGGACCGCTGTCTGCTGTCAGCCCCAATTACCCGGTGCTGTTTGTAGCCGGACCGGAGGACGTGCCGGTGATTGTCAGCGGCATCAACGAGGTGACCTGCCGGGGCGGCAAAGCGATTGCCATCGGTGAAGAAGACGCCCGGCTGCGCGCCAATGCAGATCACTGCATTGTGATGCCGCCTGCTCCCGACAGCGCCCTGAGCGCGTTGTTGAGCGTGCTGCCGCTGCAACTGCTGTCTTATCGTCTGAGCCTGGCGCGCGGCTATGACCCGGATTTCCCACGCAATTTGAGCAAGACCCTGACAGTAGATTAATCATTGTGCTGATAACCGACCGGCCGTTCTTTGTTTTTTGCAAAGAGCGGCCGGTTTTGATTAAGAAACTCTTGGTTAATTCACAGGTTGAGATGTTGATTTGAGGGCAGGAATGTGGGTATAATAAAACATACCGACTGGTCGGTATGTTTTATCGCTATCCCGATGGAGGAAAAACAAAATGCTCAACCTGGTTACCGGAGCCACCGGTCACATTGGCAATGTATTGGTTCGCCGCCTGCTGGAGCTGGGGCAGCGAGTGCGCGTATTTATCTTACCCGGCGAAGATCGCTCGGCCCTGGAAGGGCTGGAGATTGAATATGCCGAGGGTAATGTGCTGGATCCCGAGTCGCTGGCCCAGGCGATGGTGGGGGTCAATATGGTTTATCACCTGGCCGGGGTGATTACCATTTTGCCAGGCAAAAATGATTTTGTGGAACGGGTGAACGTGCAAGGCACGCGCAATGTGCTGGCCGCGGCACGCCGGGCTGGCGTGGGACGGGTGATTTATACCGGCTCCATCCATGCTTTCAAACGGGTTCCGCACGGCATCCTGGTGGACGAAGCCGTGCCATTTGATGCGGAACATGCCATCAATGCCTATGATCGGTCTAAAGCGCTGGCCTCCATGGCTGTGCAGGAAGCCGTGCGGGAGGGGCAAGACGCGGTGATTGCCTGCCCCACCGGGGTGATTGGCCCGCATGATTACCGGTTATCTGAAATGGGGGCGCTGATTTTTGATTGGATTAAAACCAGAACCGCCATGATTATTAAGGGCGCCTATGATTTTGTGGACGTGCGCGATGTCGCCGATGGGCTCATTCTGGCGGCGGAACGCGGGCGAACCGGCGAGACTTATATCCTCTCCGGGCAGCAGATTCAGGTGCCGGATATCCTCAAGCTGGTGAGCGAAGCACTGGGCAAGCCGCGCAAATCCATTTGCCTGCCCACCGGGCTGGCGCGCTTCTTCTCGCATTTTGCGGCTTTTTTCAGCCGCCTGACACACACCACGCCGCGCTTCACACCCTACTCCATCGCCACGCTGGACGGCAATTCGACCATCAGCCACGCCAAGGCAGAGCGGGAATTGGGCTTCAATCCCCGCCCGCTGCGGCAGACGATCAGCGACACGGTGGCCTGGCTGCTCAAGAACCGCAAGCGGTTCGACCGGGCCAAAGGATAAGATGCAGCCCAGGATCACGTGGCGAGGAAAAATTGCACTGATTACCGGCGCCTCCAGCGGGATTGGCGAAGCAACGGCGCGGCGGCTGGCAGCCGAAGGGCTGGTAGTTCTGCTGACCGCGCGGCGGCAGGAGCGGCTGGAGGCGCTGGCGCAGGAAATTCAAAGCGCCGGTGGGCGGGCCCACATCTACCCGGCGGATTTGAGCCTGGCAGAAGAACGACAGCGGTTGTTTGAACGCGTCAACGCGGAGCACCCCCCGGTGGATGTCCTGGTGAATAATGCCGGACTGGGCTGGTACGGCTATGCCGCCGATATGCCCTGGCAAACTGCGCAGCAACTGCTGGCGGTCAATGTGGAAGCCGTGGTACAGTTGACTTTGCTGTGGCTGCCGCAAATGCGCGCCCGCCAGCAGGGGCGGATTATCAATATTGGCTCAGTGGTGGGCAGCATCCCCAGCCAGGGTGTGGCGATTTACGCGGCCACCAAGGCTTTTATGAATGCGTTCACCACCGCCATTTACCGGGAACTGGCCGGCACCGCGGTCAAGATCAGCGTGGTACGGGCCGGGCCCATCCGGACAGAGTTTTATGAAAGCGCCGCCCACCGGTCAGACGGGCTGGTCATTCCGGTGGAGCGGCTGGCAATTTCAGTAGAGCGGGTGGCCGAGGCAGTCTGGCGGGTGCTGAGGCATCCGCAGCGGCGGGTTTACGTGCCGGTATGGCTGGGCATTACCCCCTGGGTGGAAGCGGCGTTTGGCTGGATCATGGATCGGATTGGGCCGCTGCTGTTGAAGCATCAAAGAGCCGGGGCAGATTCATCTGGCAGGCGCCAGTAAGCCGAGCCATCGGCAGCCCGCGCCATCATTTTATATTCGATCATGCCCCGCCGCAGGCTGGCGGTATCTTCATAAAAGCCTGCCAGCACTTCGTTGAGCTGTTTTTCGGTGTATTGCTTGCCGGGTTCAATCGCTTTCAGAACATAGCGCAGCAGGACCTGGAATTTCTTCTCCTGCATGGGCAGCGCCCGGATGCGCCCTTCGGGGGTGGTGAAGGAAGCCAGCACCTTGCGATCATAGGCATCCATATCTACATCTTCCGAAAGCCGGGGCAGAGCGTCACGAGTGGCAAACTGTCGCGCCATGCGTTCAAGAGCCTCTAGCTGCAGGGAGTAGAAATAGTAATGGCCTTCGGTGCGCGCCGAGACCAGCCCGGCATCTGACAGGCGCGCCAGGTGGTGCGACACAGTGGAGGGTTTGATATCCAGCAGGGCAGCCAACTCTTCAACCGTGTGGGGCTTTTGAGCCAGCAGACCAACAATTTTCAGGCGGTTAGCATCTGCCAGCGCCTTGAAGAAATTAAGCAGTTCTTCTGAATCCAGTAATTGAGCGTTCATCTTGCAACATCCTTCATTATGTTTTGATATATATCGAAATGATTTTACAGCCATCAATTGTTATTGTCAAGTAAAAAAGGGCTGATTTTGTCAGGGTTTTGTAAACCTATTCTGCTCATTTTCCCGTATAATTAGAGGGATGCGGATACAACCGCTTATTCATCCTGTCTTTGTGCATGGTTGAGGTGCGCATATGGGTAAGGACCTCCAGTTGATCGACGTACTTCGCAAAGCGTTTCCGGGTATTCTGGATAAAGAAGCTGATGAGATGATCGGCTCAGGACAGGTGCTGCCATTTCCGGGCAATACGGTCATTTGCCTGGAGGGTGCCCTCCAGACGACCTTCTACATTATATTAGAGGGCGAGGTTGAGATTCGGAAGACCATCAACGACACCGAGGTGCGCGTTCTGACCCGCCTGGGGCCGGGGGACTTCTTCGGCGAAATGGCGATCATTCACGGCGCGCCGCGGGCGGCGACCGTGGTGACCACCTGCCCCACCACTGTGCTGGAGATCCCACGCGAGGGGTTCTCTTCGATGATCAAGCGCAGCAGCAGCATGAGCATGGCGATTGTGCAGCAGATCAGCAAGCGCCTGCGCGAAAACGACGAGATGGCGATTGAAGACCTGCGCGAGAAGGCCGGGCAACTGGCTGAGGCCTATCAGCAGCTGGCGGAACAGGACTACACCCGCCGGGTATTTCTGACTACGATTGCCCACGAGCTGCGCACCCCACTGATGGCAGCCAATGGCTTTTTACAGATTCTGCGCAGCGGGGCGCTGCAGGGGCAGGCCTTTACAGCGGCGCTGGAAACGGTCAGCCGCAACCTGACCGAGATCACCACCCTGACCAACGATATTTTATTCCTGCAAGAAATGGAACTGATTCTGCCAGCGTTTGAGCAAACGGATGTCGGCGGGCTGGTGGCATCGGCGGTGGAACAACAGCGCGAAAAGGCTGAGCGCAACGGGGTGGGTATGACGATGACGATTGCCCCCGGTCTGCCGCGCATTCCGGCAGACAGCAAAAGTCTGGAGCGCGCGATTGTGGCGATGATTGACAACGGCATCAAATTCTCACCGGAGGGTGGGGCGGTGAATGTGGATGTGGGCTTTAACGAGGTTGAAGTCTGGGTGCGGATTCAGGATCATGGCGTGGGCATTCCGGCCAAATATCTGCCCCGAATTTTTGAGCGGTTCTTCCACCTGGATGAGGTTGCCGGGCACCTGTTCCGCGGTGCGGGGCTGGGGCTGTCAATTGCCCGCCAGGTGATTGAGCAACACAAAGGTCGGGTAACTGTGGAAAGCGAACTGGGGCGCGGTTCAACCTTCACCATCCACCTGCGCCGAAACCAATAAAACGCGACCGTGAGGAAAATCAGCAGGGCAGCCTCCAAAGGGCTGCCCTGAATTTTTTTAGAGCGTTAGAACAACGATGCCCGCCACCGTGAGCAGCATGCCGACCACCGATTTGAGGGTCAAGGGTTCGCCGCCCAGCATGATGCCCATGAGCGCGCCAAAGAGCGGGGAGGTGAAGGCAATCGGCATCACCTTGGTGAGGGGTGCGCCCTTGATGGCGGTATAAAAGCACAACATGCCCACAGCGCCGGCAACCACGCCGCCGCCAATGATCATATAGAGCAGGGCTTTGGGACCAGCCTGGGGCAGCGTTTTCCACTGCGGGTAGCTGGCAATTCCCAGGATGATCACCGCGACGAGGGTGCGAATGGTGATGCCCATGGTGGGAGAAAGATTGCCAAGGTGGAGGCCCTTTTTCTCAAAGTAGCCACCAACGCCCCAGCAGATGGCTGTGAGCAAGGCGAAAAGTTGGGGTTTCATGTGGTTTGTCTCCTGATATAAAAATTGGAATATGAGGTTCTCAGATTGGTCTTAAAATTCGCGTGAAAACCTCTTGCAAAACGCCAGCAATTGGTATATACTGTGGATAGAAGTGGTAGAAAGTGGGTGAAAGTGGTACGAATCGCCGGGTTACCCGGCGTTTCGCCTATTTATCCGAGGTAGAACTAATGTTCACTAGTTTCATGGGTCAGTACGAGCACAGCATAGACGAAAAAGGACGGATGACCATTCCGGCCCGCTATCGCGAGCTGCTGGTCACTGGCGCAGTGATCACTCTGGGGTTTGATGAAAACCTGTGGGCGCTGCGCACTGCCGACTACGAGGAGATAGAGGCCAAGATCGGCCGCATGAATCCGGCTGACCCTAACGTGCGCCAGCTGGCACGGTTAATTCTATCACACGCTGAATTTGTTGAACCGGACCGGCTGGGGCGAATCTTGCTGCCGCAGTTCCTCCGCGACTCGGGGCATTTGACCGATACCGCGGTGGTGGTTGGGGTCGGCAGATATTTTGAAATCTGGTCCCGGGAATTATGGAGCGCGCAGGTTGCGATGCTGCATGACCCGACAATCACCCAGGAACGGCTGGCGCTTTTTGATCTCTCACATCAATGAGTCACCCCACTGTTGAAGACCACCACCCCCCGCACGTCTCTGTACTTTACCAGGAAATACTCAATGTTTTAAGCCCGGAAAGCCCCGGAAGGTATGTGGACGCCACATTAGGCGCCGGAGGGCACGCCTGGGGGATCCTAAAGGCCAGTACGCCAGATGGCGAATTACTCGGTTTTGAACTGGATCCTCGGGCGCTGGAGATTGCAAGCCAGCGCCTGGCCGTTTTTGGCAGGCGGGCTCATTTGCGGCAGGCCTCTTACGCCACGCTGGGCGCAGAACTGGCCCGGTTGGGCTGGGAGACTGTGCAGGGTGTGGTGATGGACCTGGGGGTATCTTCAATGGAACTGGATACCGCTGAACGAGGGTTCTCTTTTCAAGCCGATGGCCCGCTGGATATGCGCTTTGACCCCACCGCCCCACTCACCGCTGCCGACCTGGTGAACCAGACGCCGGAAGCTGAACTGGCCGACCTGATCTGGCGATATGGCGAGGAGCCGAACTCACGGCGAATTGCGCGAGCCATTGTGCAGGCCCGACCACTGGAAACCACCCGGCAGTTGGCGCAGGTGATTGAACAGGCCCACCGCGGGCCCCGCCAACGCATCCACCCGGCCACACTCACCTTTCAGGCTTTGCGGATCGCCGTCAACGACGAGTTGGGCGCGCTGGAGCGAACCCTGCCACAGGCAGTGGCGGCGCTGGCGCCCGGCGGTCGTCTGGCGGTCATCGCCTTCCATTCACTGGAAGACCGGCTGGTCAAGCAGTTCTTGCGCACCGAAAGCACAGACTGCCTCTGCCCGCCGGCGCAGCCGATCTGCACCTGCAATCACCGGGCTACCCTGCGGCTACTCACACGTCACGCCATCACCGCCGCCGATAACGAGATAACCGCCAATGCCCGGGCGCGCAGCGCCCGCCTGCGGGTGGCCGAAAAGCTGCCGCTGGCATAAGACTTGCAATTTCCAGATTGAAACGATCTCACATTTTGAAGAAGGACTTTATGGCACAAAATCTCATTCAAGCATATCGGCAGGCCCCCTGGCGCACCCAGCTCCAGTGGATTGGCCTGTTTTTGCTTGGGCTGGTTGGGGTTGTGCTGGTCGCCGGGCTCTGGCTGAGCATTACCGCCCAGGCTACGTCTGCCGGGGTTGAGATTCAGAATCTGGAATACGAACGGGAAGACATTCAGCGCGAAATTGCGGACCTGAAGACTCAATACGCTTACCTGACCTCAGCAGCTGTGATGGAAGCACGCGCTGAGGCGATGGGATACGTTACTGCTGATATGACGCAGGCCGTTTATGTGATTGTGCCTGGATACATCGGCCGGCAGCCCGAAATTCTGGCGCTGCCCATTACGCTGGAAGTTGAAGAAAGCAATATCATCAAGCCCAGTTATACCCAGTCGCTCTGGGATATTCTGTTCCGCGCCCGTCTGTGGCAGGGAACCACCCAACCTTAAGGAGGTCAAAATGAAGTTACCTGCGCTCTCGCGTTTCACAATTGTTGGCGCCATTTTGGCCCTGATGGCAGCATTGATTCCTGTTCAGATGGTTCGAATTCAGACCAATGTGGACGCAAGAGACAAATCTGATTGGTTTGATCAAAATTTTGGTTATGAAGAACGCACTCTGCTGCCCGAGCGCGGCAATATTTATGACCGCTGGGGCAACCTGCTGGCAGGCAACCGGGAAGTATATGAAATTGGGGTTGCGCTGAATGAGGTCCAAAGCCCTGAAACGATTGCCCGCGACCTGGCAGCTGTGCTGGGTGCGGATTATGCCGGTGTGTTGAGCGCGGCCAGCACAGAATATGTCAAGGACGAAATTGAATATATTGCCCTGATCGATTTTGTGGATGCCGATTCGGTTGCCAAGCTGGCGGAACTCCAGAAGCAGTACAACGAACTGCCGCCAGCGCGGCGCGGACAGGAAAATCCGAGCCTGCTCGGACTGCACTGGACGGCCCACCTGCACCGCAGCTACCCAGAAAACGAATTGGGCTCCAACGTTATCGGGTTTGTGCCGTATCTCGACCGCAGTAACAACAGCGGGCTTTACGGGGTGGAACAGTACTACGACACCATGATGGCTGGCACGCCGCTGGAGGTCGTGATTGCGGTTAACCCCACCAATGTACAGGAAATTCCAAACGTGCAGCCGGGCGATAGTCTGATTTTGACGATTGATCGTGAGATTCAGTCAAAGATGGAAACCATCATTGACGCGGCGGTGGCCGATACCGGATCAGATTCAGGCACCATTATTGTGATGAACCCTGAGACGGGTGAAATTCTGGCCATGGCCACTACGCCCCGGCTGAATATCAATGAGTATTGGAATTATGGGGAGATCTTCACTGGAACGACCCCGTTTAACCGGGCCATCAGCCAGACGATCGAACCCGGCTCCACCTTCAAGGTCATCACCATGGCGGCGGCGCTGGACAGCGGTGCGGTGGTTCCCAGCGATACTTACTATGATGATGGCTGGGAAGAAGTGGGCGGCATCAATATTCACAACTGGGACTATACCATCTGGAACGATCAGGATATGACCGGTTGTATGCGGCACTCGATCAATACCTGCCTGGTTTGGATTGCCAAGCAAATGGGACCCACTCGCTTCTACGAATATCTGCTGCGGTTTGGGATTGGGCACCGCACCAATGTGGACCTGTATGGCGAGCAAACCTGGCCCTTGAGCCTGCCGGGCGACCCGGACTGGTACCAGGTGAACCTGGGCACCAATGCCTTCGGGCAAGGCCTGGCGGTCACCCCCATTCAGTTGATCACGGCGATTTCGGCTGTGGCCAATGATGGGACGATGATGGCGCCGCATATTCTGCAAGCTTACATCCGCAATGGGCGGCAGTATGATGTTGAGCCCATGCCGATTGGTTCCCCCATCTCTGCAGAGACGGCGCATACACTCAGCGAAATGCTGGCGGTTTCGCTGGAAGAAGAGGCCTCGAAAGCGCTGGTGGAAGGCTACCGCATCTCTGGCAAGACCGGCACCGCCGATATTCCGGAAGGCGATGGCTGGTCGGAATATACCAATGCTTCGTTTATTGGCTGGGGGCCAACGGATGACCCCAAGTTTATTGTGTACGTCTGGCTGGAGAAGCCCAAGAGTGACCGCTGGGGCTCTGTGCTGGCAGCCCCGGTATTTCAGCAGGCTGTGGAGCAGTTGGTTGTGCTCATGGACCTGCCCCCCGACTCTGTCCGATTGCAGTTGAAATAGAAGGTGAAACCTCCGTGTTAACGCTGGCAGATGTTTTGGAAGCCTTGACAGGCACCCGCCCCGAAGCGGCCTCGCTGATTATCAGCGAGGCAGCAATCGATTCTCGGCTGGTGATTCCGGGGGCGCTGTTTGTGGCACTGCCCGGCGAACGCGTAGACGGGCACGACTATGTTGAAGAGGCCTTCCGACGCGGGGCGCACCTGGCACTGGTTCAAAAAGATCTGTCGGCCCGCCTTAACTGCGTGGATGTGCGCAACGGCAAACTGCCCGAGAGCCTGCCAGAAGCACCGTTCTGCCTGTGGGTTGAAGATACGCTTAAAGCCCTCCAATCCATTGCGGGTTTCTGGCGGCGCAAGCTGAATATTCGCGTGGTGGGAATTACCGGCAGTGTAGGCAAATCGACCACCAAAGAATTGATTTACGAGGTGCTCAGCCAGCGGTACCATACGCTGAAGAGCCCGGGCAATTTGAACAACGAAATTGGCCTGCCGCTGACCCTGCTGCGCTTGAGCAGCGGGTACGAGCGCGCCGTGCTGGAAATGGGCTTTTATGTCCCCGGAGAAATCAGCTTCCTGTGCGACCTGGCGCTGCCGCAGGTGGGCGTGATCACGAATGTGGGCACGGTTCATGCTGAGCGGGCAGGATCGCAAGAAGCGATTGCGCGCGGGAAAGCCGAACTGGTGCAGGCCCTGCCCCCCGCTCCCAATGGGGTGGCTATTTTGAATTACGACGATCCGTGGGTGCGCCCGATGGCTGCTCAAACGCAGGCGCAGACGCTTTTTTACGGGCTGGACCCCGAAGCTGACCTGTGGGCTGATGAGATTGAAAGCCAGGGGCTGAAGGGGATCCTCTTTCGGCTGCATTACCGCCAGGAAACCCTGTACCTGCGGGCGCCGATGATTGGTCAGCATTCGGTACATACCGTGCTGCGGGCAACCGCTGTGGGTCTGGCTGAAGGGCTGAGTTGGCAGGAGATCGTCACCGGGCTGCAGCAGGGACACACCCAACTGCGGCTGATGGCTGTGCATACCGAAAGCGGCGCGCTGGTGCTGGACGATACCTATAACGCCTCGCCCGAATCTACCATGGCGGCGCTCAACCTGCTCAATGAGCTTTCAGGCCGTCGAATTGCTGTGCTGGGCGATATGCTGGAACTGGGGCCCTATGAAAAACAGGGACACGAGCTGGTTGGCATACGGGCAGCGCAAGTGGCCCGGCTGCTGGTTGCAGTTGGTAACCGCGGGAAAATGATTGCTGAGGCAGCCCGACAGGCGGGCATGTCATCCCGACAGATCACGTGGGTTGAGACGGTGCCTGAGGCCATCACGGTGCTGCAAGGCTTGCTGAAGGCCGACGACGTTGTCCTGGTCAAAGGATCTCACGGGCTGCACATGGAACGGATTGTTTCAGCACTGGAGACGCACGCATGAAAGAAGGATCGCTGGCATTGGCCCTGAGCGGGCTGAGCTTCATGATGGCGGTCATCTGGGGCGGACCGCTGCTGCGAGTGCTGCGCCACTTTAAGATCGGCAAGCTTATCCGGGTCGAAGAGCCGGGCGCGCACATGGTCAAAATGGGTACCCCCACTATGGGCGGGGCAATGATTATTGTGCCTGTGGCCCTGCTGACGGTGCTACTCAACGCGGCCTCGCTGCTGGGCTTGAATGTGCTGGGGCGCTCGGTGATGCTGCCGCTGCTGGTGATGGGCGGCTTTGGCCTGCTGGGCGCGCTGGATGACTGGGAAGGTATTCGCGGCCCACGCCGTGGTTCGGGGATGCGCATCCGCACCAAATTTGGCCTGCAGATCCTGCTGGCCCTGGGTGCGGCGCTGGCGCTGCGGTATGTTCTGGATGTGCCCAATATGTACTGGTTCAGCTATCAGGGTGAGATTGACCTGGGCTTCTGGTACATTCCGATCGCTACTTTTGTGATTGTGGGTGCCTGCAACGCCATTAACTTTACCGATGGGTTGGATGGACTGGCGGGCATGATTTCAGCGACTTGCTTTGCGGCTTACGGCGTAATTGCCATTCTGCAGGGGCAGGTTTTCCTGGCGCGGTTCTGCTTCACGCTGGTAGGCGCCATTTTCGGGTTCCTGTGGTTCAATGTGCACCCGGCTCAGCTCTTTATGGGCGATCTGGGAGCGCTGGCGCTGGGTGCCACGCTGGGTGTGGTGGCATTGATGAGCGGGCAGTGGCTGCTGCTGCCATTGATTGCCGTCATCCCGGTCAGCGAAGCCCTGAGCGATGTCATTCAAATCATTTATTTCAGACTCACCAAAGGCAAGCGGTTCTTCAAAATGGCGCCGCTGCACCTGCACTTTGAACTGCTGGGCTGGAGCGAGATGCAAATCGTCCAGCGGTTCTGGCTGGTGGGTTTGTTGGGAGCCATGCTGGGCGTGGCTCTGGCGGTGGTGTAACATGTTGATTAATACCTGGTCTGGTCTTCACATCCTCATTCTGGGAGCCGCCCGACAAGGGCTGGCGCTGGCGCGTTTCCTGGCCCGGCAAGGTGCTCAGGTGACCATCAGCGATCAGCGCAGCGCCGAGCAGTTGAAGAGCGCTCAAAAATCTCTGGCAGAACTGCCAATTGAGTGGGTTTTGGGCGGGCATCCGCTTGAGGCGCTGAACGGGATTGACCTGCTGTGCCTGTCTGGCGGCGTGCCGCTGACCATCCCGATTGTGATGGAAGCCCAGCGCCGCGGGATTCCGCTGTCGAACGACTCGCAAATCTTTATGGAAGCCGTCCCCTGCCCGGTGGTAGGCATCACCGGGTCGGCGGGCAAGACCACCACCACCACGCTGGTTGGGCGGATGGCCCAGGCGGGGCTGCGCTCGCCGCGGCGGGCGTGGGTGGGTGGCAATATTGGCCTGCCGCTGGTGGATTACCTGGATCAGATTCGATCGGATGACCTGGTGATTTTGGAGCTGTCGAGCTTCCAACTGGAATTGATGACCCGCTCGCCGCAGGTTGGCGCGATTTTGAATATTACCCCCAATCATCTTGACCGACACGGCACCATGGAAGCCTACGCCGCGGCCAAGGCCCGGCTGCTTGATTTCCAACAGCCGGACGATTGGGCCATTCTCAACCGGGAAGATGCCGGATCGTGGGCGCTGCACACAGGTGTGCGCGGGCAGTTGGTCAGCTTTGGGCTCAAACAGCCTGAAGGCAGCCAGATGGGCAGCTTCTTTGCAGACGACAGCCTGTGGATTTCAGACGGTACGCGGGCGATGGAATTGATGCCCGCCGAGGCCGTTCAATTACGCGGGACGCATAACCTGGTCAATGTGCTGGCTGCCAGTGCCATTGCCTGGGCTGCCGGACTGCCGCTGGAAAGCATTCTGGCGGGCGTGGAAGGCTTTATGGGCGTGCCGCACCGGCTGGAACAGGTGCGCGATTGGCACGGCGCGCTGTGGTACAACGACTCCATTGCCACGGCGCCAGAACGCACCATGGCTGCCATTCGGGCATTTGAGGCGCCGCTGGTTTTGATGCTGGGCGGGCGCGACAAGAACCTGCCCTGGGGCGACCTGGCTGATCTGGTGCATCAGCGGGTGGAGCATGTGGTGGTGTTCGGCGAAGCCGCCGACAAGATTTTGCAAGCCCTGGGCCCCGTGCAGCCCGGGCAGTGCACAAAGACCATCACCCGCTGCCAGGGGTTGGAAGCTGCCGTTCAGGCAGCCGCCGAGGTGGCTGAAAGCGGCGATGTGGTGCTGCTTTCCCCGGGCGGCACCAGTTATGATGAATTTCGGGATTTCGAGGAGCGCGGCGAGCGCTTTCGAGAATGGGTAAAGGCTTTACCATGAACATCAGTTTCGTCTCCCGCTCAAATACTGGCAATCGGGCTTCCACCGGCAAAAATATGGCTGCTGAAACGGCCAAGCCGACCATGCAAACCCTGCGGCTGGGCATTGACGTGCCGCTGCTGTTGATTGTGGCCTGCCTGCTGGCCTTTGGCCTGTTGATGGTATTTTCAGCCGGGATGCGGCCTTCCATTCTGGCGACAGGCAAGCCGTATCACTTCTTCGTCAACCAGATCAAATGGGCAATTCTGGGACTGGCTGTGGCTACCACCATCATGTACCTAGATTATCACCTCTTGCGGCGGTTCTTGCTGCCCATGATTGGTGGAACGCTGCTGCTGCTGGTGCTGGTGCTGCTGTTTGGCGACCTGCGGCTGGGGGCGCGGCGATCCTTCTTCAATGGCTCGGTGCAGCCCTCTGAGCTGGCGAAAATTGCCATTCTCATCTACCTGGCGTTCTGGATTAAATCCAAAGAGGACCAGTTAAACAAGATCACCTTCGGGCTGCTGCCCCTGCTGGGTATTCTGGGTATTATTGCCGGTTTGATTATGGCGCAGCCGGACATCAGTGCGGCAGCAACCATTATTGTGCTGGGCGTGATGATGTTCTTTTTTGCCAATGGCAATCTCAAACAGCTCACCATGGTGGCTGGAATTACCTTATTGGTTGGGCTGCTAATTGTGGGCCTGAACAGCTCGCTTTCAGCCACGGCAGCCCAACGAATTGAAGATTTTATTCGTGGTTTGATCAATCCGGTTGCCGCTTCCGATCATATCCAGCGCAGCGTGGACTCAATTGTGCGCGGTGGATTCTTCGGTGTGGGCATTGGACTGGGCGAAGTGAAGAACACGGGCCTGCCGGTGGCGCACACCGACTCAATTTTTGCGGTGATTGCTGAAGAAACCGGCCTGCTCGGGTGCATCTTGACCATCCTGCTCTACATCGGCCTGATGTGGCGCGGTCTGACGATTGCCAGCCGGGCAGCCGACCTGGAAGGCAAGCTGCTGGCCGGCGGATTGACATTCTGGATTGTGATGGAAGCCATCATCAACATGGGTGTGATGGTCAACCTGATCCCATTTGCGGGCAATGCCCTGCCGTTGATCAGTGCTGGCGGGTCCAGCCTGGTGACGACCCTGGCAGCCCTGGGATTGATTATGAGTGTGGCACGGTACTCGACGCGCCAACCCCAAACAACAGAAGGGAGAGCTTATAGTGCGGTTACTGATTTGCGCTGGCGGGACAGCCGGCGGCGTCAATCCCGCGCTCGCCGTGGTACAAGCGGTGGGCGCTGACGCCGAATCAATGCTGTGGATTGGCGGCGAAGGCGGCATGGAAGCGGACCTGGTAGCCCGCGAAGCCATCCCCTTTGAGGCCATTCCGGCTGCCGGAGTGCATGGTGTGGGCCTGCGGGCCCTGCCGGGCAATCTCTGGCGGCTGGTGCGCGGCACACTGGCGGCCCGCCGTCTGGTACGGCAGTTCCAACCGGATGTGATGCTGTTCACCGGCGGCTATGTGGCCGCGCCGGTTGCCGTTGCCAGCCCGGGCATTCCCAAGCTGCTCTATGTGCCGGATATTGAACCCGGCATGGCGCTGCGCTTCATGGCGCGGTTTGCCCGCTGCATTGCTGTGACCGCTGAAAGCTCTCGCGCTTTCCTGCCCCGCTCAGCCCGTGTGGTTGTTACGGGGTACCCCACCCGCAGTGACCTGGCTCAGTGGCAGCCGGCAGCAGCCCGCGAGGCCCTGGGATTGAATGCAGAACTACCGGTGGTGTTGATTTTTGGCGGCAGTAAAGGTGCCCGCTCGATCAATCGGGCTGTGCTGGCGAACTTGCCCCAACTGCTGGCTATGACCCAGGTTATTCACATCAGCGGCAAACTGGACTGGGCTGAGGTTGAAGCCACCCAGCAAACCCTGACGCCAGAGCTTGCCAGCCGCTATCAGGCATACCCCTATTTGTACAAGGAAATGGGTGCGGCGCTGGCCGCCGCTGACCTGGCTGTCTCTCGGGCGGGAGCATCCACCCTGGGTGAGTATCCGCTCTTTGGTCTGCCGGCAATTTTAGTGCCTTATCCGTATGCCTGGCGCTATCAAAAGGTGAATGCGGATGAGCTGGTGCAGGCGGGCGCGGCAGAACTGCTGCCCGATGAAGACCTGACCACACAATTGATTCCGATGATTGAGGCCCTGTTGAATGACCACACTCAATTGAGCGCCATGCAGCAGGCCATGCGGGCTCTGGCTCGCCCGGATGCGGCCGAGGCCATTGCCCGACTGGTGCGGGACCTGGCCGGTCTGCGAGGAAGGAAGGCGACCTCATGATTAGTTTGAACGTTATTTTCTACATGTATGTGATTCTGTTCGCCTTCATTGGCGGCATGCGCGGCTGGGCAAAAGAACTGCTGGTGATGTTCAGCGTCATCCTGGCGATGTTCCTGACCACTGTGATGGAGCGCTACATCCCATTTGTGCGCGATAACCTGGCAGTGAATGCCCCGGCGACCCTGTTCTGGATTCGGGCGGTGCTGCTGCTGTCACTGGCTTTCTTCGGTTATCAGACGCCCAATCTGCCCAAGCTGGCAGGGTCACCGCGGTTTGCCCGCGAACGCCTGCAGGATATTCTGCTGGGCGGGTTCCTGGGCGCAGTGAACGGCTACATGGTGGTCGGCACACTGCTGGCTTACCTGCATTCGGCCAATTATCCCTTCCCGATCATCATCCCCCCCAACCCGAATGATCCGATGGGACAGGCCACGATTAACTTGATTGCGTTGATGCCCCCGCACTGGCTGGGCACCACGCCGATCATCTTCTTTGCGGTTGGGATTGCATTTCTGTTCGTGATTGTGGTGTTTATCTAATGGCTCACATCCACCTCATCGGCATTGGCGGCAGCGGCCTATCGGCCATCGCCCGGCTCCTGATGGAGCGGGGCTATACCGTCAGCGGGTCAGACAAACAGCTCTCCCCGCTGACGCGTGAACTGGCTGAACTGGGCGCGCGCATTTATGCCGGGCACGCGGCCGAGAATATTCAAGGCGCCGATGTGGTGGTGCGGTCTTCGGCTGTGCCGGATGACAATCCTGAAGTGGTTGCGGCGCTGGCCTGCGGCACACCGGTTCTCAAGCGGCATGATTTCCTGGGTGAGCTGATGGAAGAATACCTGGGGATTGCCGTCGCCGGAACGCACGGCAAGACGACCACCTCGACCATGCTGGCCTGGATGCTGACCGCTCTGGGTCAGGAGCCCAGCTATATTCTGGGGGGCGTCTCTAAAAACCTGGGGGCCAATGCCCACGCGGGCAAGGGCCGGGCATTCGTCATCGAGGCAGATGAATATGACCGCATGTTCCTGGGGCTGCGCCCGGACATCATTGTTTTGACGGTGGTGGAACACGATCACCCGGACTGCTACCCCACGATGACCGACTACCTGGATGCTTTTACGGCCTTTGTGCAACTGCTCCACCCGGGCGGTTTGCTGCTGACGGGTTATGATGATCCAATTGCCCGCTCATTCAACAGCCAGGTGGCGGCAGACTGCGGCAGCTTCACTTACGGGCTAGACGCGCAGGCGGATTATACGGCAACTGAGCTGACCCAGCACCCCAAGGGCGGGTATGCCTTCCAGACATCTTATCGGGGCAAACCGCTGGCACAGGTGGCGCTGCAGGTTCCAGGCAAGCACAATGTCTGCAATGCGCTGGCGGCACTGGCAGTGGCGCATCAACTGAACCTGGATTTGAGCGCAGCCGCCGAGGCTCTGGGTGAGTTTGCCGGAGCCGGGCGACGCTTTGATGTGCTGGGCGAGGCGCAGGGCATCACAGTCATCAACGACTATGCGCATCACCCGACAGAAATCCGGGCGACCCTGGCCGCAGCCCGCAGCCGCTATGCCAACCGGCGCATCTGGGCGGTCTGGCAGCCGCACACCTACTCGCGCACCCAGGCGCTGCTGGACCACTTTATCACAGCATTTGGCGATGCAGATGCGGTACTGGTCACCGATATCTACGCCGCCCGCGATTATGACCCTTCCTTTTCTGCCGCTCAGGTTATGGCGCAACTGCAGCATCCGGCTGCCCATTTTACGCCCACCCTGGCCGAGGCGACAGATTATTTGCTCCATCATCTTCAGTCTGGCGATGTGCTGCTGGTGCTTTCGGCGGGTGATGCCGACAAGATCAGCCGGCAGGTGCTGGACACCCTGACTCATCGGGAGGTTAATCATGTCTGATCCCAAAACCCAACGCAAGTACGAAGCCAAAGCCGGCGGGGCAGCCTTACAGCTTGTGCCCAGCCAGCGCGAGGCGGCGCACCGCTCTCGACAGCGCCGCGCCGAACTGCTGCCGGGCATGCAGCCCGCTGAACAGCAGGATCTGATCAAACGGCTGATTGATTTCATCAGCACACTGGAGACACCCGACCCACGATGACCGCACCGACGCTGCTCCCCGCACTGCGCAGCCTGTTTGGCAGCCGCCTGCAGGAAAACGTGACCCTCGCCAATTACACCACGGCGCGGGTGGGCGGACCTGCTGACGCGCTGCTGGTGGTTAACTCTGCCGCCGAGCTGGCAGAGGCTGCGCTGCGCCTGTGGGAGCAGAACCTGCCCTTCTACATTCTGGGGAGCGGGTCAAATGTGCTGATCAGCGATGCAGGGGTGCGCGGGCTGGTGATCCTCAACCATGCGCACAGCGTGCGGGTGGATGCCGCCAGCAATCCGCCGACAGTCTGGGCGGAATCGGGCGCCAACTTCAGCGGCGTGGCCCGGCAGGTGGCCCTGCGCGGACTGAGCGGGCTGGAATGGGCAGCCGCCATTCCGGGGACTGTGGGTGGGGCCGTGTACGGCAACGCCGGGGCCTTTGGCTCAGACGTGCAGCACGACCTGGTGCTGGCAGAAATCTTGCACCGTAAGGATGGCAAACAGACCTGGACGGTGGAACAACTGGATTATGCATACCGCACCAGCGCCCTCAAACGGCAGCCCGGACAGGCCATCATCCTGGCGGCACGTTTCCATCTGACGCCCAGCACGCCCGAAGCCGTGCAGGCGCAGATGAAAAGCCTGATCGATCGCCGCCGCCAGACACAGCCCCCCGGCGCCAGCCTGGGTTCGATGTTCAAAAATCCCCAGGGCGATTACGCCGGACGACTGATTGAGGCCGCTGGACTGAAAGGCACCCGCATGGGCGGGGTGGAAGTCAGCACGGTACACGCCAATTTCTTTGTCAACCATGCCGGGGCAACAGCGGCCGAAATTGCGCAGCTTTTGCGCCATGTGCAGCAAAGTGTTTTGAAACAGTCTGGAATTTTACTGGAACCGGAGATTGAATTGTTAGGCGAATGGGAGCAGGCAAGCTGATGACAGGTAAATTACGCATCGGGGTACTGCTGGGCGGACGCTCCGGCGAGCATGAAGTCTCGCTGATGTCGGCGCGTTCGGTGCTGGCAGTGCTGGACCCCGCCAAGTATGCGGTGACGCAGATTGGCATCACCCACCAGGGTGAGTGGGTCACCGGTGAGGATGTGTTGGGCGCGCTGCAACAGGGCCGGGCCGACACATTGACGCGCGTCACGCTGCTGCCCCAACCCGGCGCTCACTGGCTGTATGCCATTCAGCCGGGCGACTGCGGTGAACAATTGAACCCCCTGACAGAACTGGACGTCATTTTCCCGGTGCTGCATGGCAGCTTTGGCGAGGACGGCACCCTGCAAGGGTTGCTGGAAATGGCCAATATCGCCTACGTGGGGGCAGGTGTGCTGGGCTCGGCGCTGGGCATGGATAAAGCCGTATTCAAAGATGTGATGCGAACCTGCGGTGTGCCCGTGCTGAATTCGGTAACCGTCACCCGGCAGCAAATCCGGCAGGGCCTGAACGATGTCGTCGCTGCGGCTGAGCAGATGTCGGCTTACCCGTTGTTTACCAAACCCGCCAACCTGGGTTCTTCTGTGGGCATTACCCGCTGCCGGGGCCGAGCCGATCTGGTGGAAGGGCTGCAAGAGGCCGCCCGCTATGACCGGCGGATTCTGGTTGAGCAGGGGCTGGATCACGCCCGGGAAATTGAAGTGAGCGTGCTAGGCAACGAACAGCCGCAGGTTTCGGTTCCCGGGGAAATTCTGCCCTGTGATGATTTTTACAGCTACGAAGCCAAATATCTGGATGACCGCTCCCGACTGGTCATTCCGGCTGATTTACCGGCGGAGGTTATGGCTCAGATTCAGACCTACGCGCTGATCGCCTATCAAGCGGTTGACTGCGCCGGCATGGCCCGGGCAGATTTTCTGCTGGAGCCGAAAACGCTGGCAATTTATTTGAACGAAATCAATACCATTCCGGGGTTCACCCAGATCAGTATGTACCCCAAGTTGTGGCAGGCCAGCGGCCTGCCCTACCCGGCGCTGGTGGATCGCTTAATTGAACTCGCGCTGGAACGCAAAGCCGAAAACGACCTGACCGAGCGCGAATACAGGAGGGCTGCATGAATCTTATCCGTAAATCCGAACTGAGCCGGGCTGAGCAAATTCGCCAGCGGCGAACGCAAACCAGTACTCCCAGCGAGCCCAAAACTCCGGCACGCCCCCGCCCGGTGACGCAGACGCGCACCCGGGCTGAAAACCCGACACCGCGCCGCACAAGCGCCACCCCAACGCGACGTCAGGCAGCTGCCACGCCGAGCCGCACCCGACCAGTGGTGGCGCGCGGTGGTTACGGCGCCCCGATTGTGCAGCAGGCCCGCACCAAGGCCCGCCGGCAGCTCTACTACAATATTAGTGCGACGGGCGTGGAAGTGCGCCTGCCTTCACTGCCAATTATTCGCCCTGACTGGCGGATGCTTTCGGGCGCGCTGGCTGTGGCCTTGTTTGTAGCTATTATGCTGATCTGGAATGCGCCGAGCTTCCAGGTTGGGCTTATCCAGGTGGAAGGGCTGCAGCGGGTCACTGCTGATGAGCTTAATGCCGTCCTCGGGTTACAGGGCATGTCGGTGCTGGACCTGGATGTGAATGAGCTTAATCAAAAGCTGGCGGTGGCTTTCCCAGAGCTGACCAATGTGCGGGTCAATGTGAGCCTGCCAGCCCAGGTCACCCTGTCGGTTACTGAGCGGCAGCCCATTCTGACCTGGGTCTATGGCGATAAGACGCTGTGGGTTGACGGGAATGGCATTATCATCCCGGCACGCGGCGAGATCAGCGACATTCCGGTGGTGATTGCCACCGATGCACCGCCTATTTTGTTGGAATCAGAAGCAGCGGTGGAAGGCGCTCAGTTGGAAGTGCTGCCAGCCGCTTTTGAAGAAGCGCTGTTGAACAACTGGGGCCGACAGGTGGATCCGCAGGTGCTGCTGACGGCCCTGAAGCTGCGCAATGTGATGCCGGAAGGCGCCGAACTGGCGTATTCGCAGCGGCATGGATTGGGCTGGGAAGAAGCAACCGGCACCTTCGTTTATATTGGACATTCGCTGGATGAGATTGATTTGAAGCTGGTGGAGGCGCAGGCCATTTTGCAAGAGCTGGCCAACCAGGGCCACACCCCCACCGTTGTCAGCGTGGAGACCGTCCACGCGCCCTACTATCGCATGGAGCAATAAGCCATGGAAGATTTAATTGTCGTCGGAATTGATATTGGCACCACCAAAACCTGTACACTGGTGGCGCGGGTGGAAGGCGAGCGCAGCCTGAGGATCCTGGGCGTGGGGATTGAGCCCTCGCAGGGGATCAAGAAAGGCGTGATTGTGGACCTGACCGCGGCATCGCAGTCCATTGCCCGCTCAATTGAAAAAGCGCAGCGCTCTTCGGGGCTGGAGATCACCTCAGCACTGGTGAGCCTGGCGGGGTCGCATGTGGCCTCGGTCAACAGCCACGGCGTGGTGGGTATTTCGGGCCGGGCCATTGACGAGGAAGACGTGGCCCGTGCGCTGGAAGCTGCCCAGGCGGTGGCCATCCCGCACAACCGCGAGATTATCCATGTGATTCAGCGTGGATTTATGATTGACGGGCAGGGCGGCATTCGCGCCCCGCTGGGGATGCACGGCTACCGGCTGGAAGTGGAAGCCCACATCATCACCGCGGCGGAATCGACCGTGGAAAACCTACGGCAGTGCGTGAATGCAGCCGGGGTTGAGGTCTCTCAATTTGTGCTGAACCCGCTGGCGTCTGCCGAGGTAGTGCTTTCGGAAACCGAGCGGCAGATGGGCGTGGTGGTCTGCGATATTGGCGGCGGCACAACCGACCTGGCTATTTATATTGATGGGGATGTCTGGCATACCAGTGTGCTGCCGGTAGGCGGCAATCACATCACCAGCGATATTGCGCACGGCCTGCGCCTGCCAATTTCACAGGCGGAGGATGTCAAAAAGCAGTACGGCCATGCCCTTGAAGCCGAAGTGGGCGCAGATGAGACTTTCACCATTCGCCCGTTTGGCGAGGAAACGCCGATCCAATTCAGCCGCCGTGAGCTGGCGACAATTGTGGGAGCGCGCACCGAAGAAATCTTCGACATGGCGCTGCAAGAGATCAAACGCTCCGGGTATGACGGGCTGCTGCCCGCCGGAGTGGTTTTGACAGGCGGGGCAAGCCAACTGCCCGGACTGCGGGCCATGGCCAGCCAGGTGCTGGCGCTGCCCGTGCGGCTGGCCCGGCCAGAAAATCTGCTGGGGCTGGTGGATCAACTCAATTCGCCGGCCTATTCTACCAGCGTGGGGCTGCTTTACTGGGCCCTGTTGATGAGTGAAACCGCCCCCGTGCCAACGGGCCGGCGGCCACAGAAAGGAGTGCCTCTTGACTGGGATACCATCAAGAACTTCCTTAAACGTATGTTACCCTAATGCTATTTTCCCAAATTCTGTGATTTGGTAGAGAGAGGAGAAAAACATGGATCTCACCAACCAACCCCCTGTTGAGTCGTTTGCCCGAATCAAAGTTATTGGTGTGGGCGGCGGCGGCTGCAATGCCGTCAATCGGATGATTGACGAAGGTCTGTCAGGCATCGAGTTCGTGGCGGTGAACACCGATGCGCAGGCGTTGATGCTGGCCAAGGCTGGCACCCGGGTGCGCGTGGGCGACAAGTCCACCCGCGGGCTGGGCGCTGGCGGCAACCCCGAGATGGGGCGCAAGGCGGCGGAGGAATCCGCTGAAGAGCTGTACGAAGTGCTGCGCGGCAGCGATATGGTCTTCGTGACGGCTGGCCTGGGCGGCGGCACCGGCACCGGTGCAGCCCCCATTGTGGCGCAGATTGCCAAAGAGGTCGGTGCGCTGACGATTGGCGTCGTCACCCGCCCGTTCACCTTTGAAGGCTCGCGCCGGGCGTCATCGGCTGAGGATGGCATCAACCGGCTGAAGGAACACGCCGACACGTTGATCGTGATCCCCAATGACCGGTTGCTGCAGATTGTGGACAAGCGCTCCAGCCTGCAGGATGCCTTCCGCGTGGCCGATGATGTGCTGCGCCAGGGCATCCAGGGCATTTCCGAGCTGATCACCGTCCCCGGTTTGATCAACCTGGACTTTGCGGATGTGAAGGCGATCATGTCGGAAGGCGGCGCGGCGCTGATGGCGGTTGGACACGCCACCGGCGAGGACAAAGCCCGCGTTGCAGCCGAGATGGCGATCTCCAGCCAACTGCTGGACATCACCATTGACGGCGCCCGCGGCATCCTGTTCAATGTGACCGGCGGCCCGAACCTGACGCTGTTCGATGTCAATCAGGCTGCTGCAATCATTAAGGAAACCGCCCACCCGGATGTGAACCTGATCTTCGGTGCGGTCATTGACCAGAATATGGGCGATGAAATCCGCATCACGGTGATTGCCACGGGTTTTGATCGCACGGGTATGCGCCTGCCTACGCCACAGGAAATGCGCGCTGCCCGGCCGGCAACCCCGCAACCCATCTCTGCGCAACCGGCCCAAACCACCAACGGCGCCCGCCAGCCCGTTGAGGTGCACAGTTCAGCCCCGGCTCCCTTCCCACCCCAGGTGGTGAACACCGGTGATCTGGATGTGCCGGCCTTCCTGCGCAAACGCAGCGATTCGCAGCCCCGCTAGGTTTTACACCTTTTGCCCGGCCCTGCTCCCGCTTTGAGGGGGGCAGGGCTGGGCCTGCACGCCTGCACCCAGATCATGAGCCGAATCCGCACCCTGTTGTGGTGGATTCTGTGCGCGGCTATCAGCGCCATGCTGCTGATGGCCTTTGTGCGTTTCTCGGGGGTCAACCATAACGAGAAGGCTCCGCTGGAGGCGATGCTGAACGGGCAGGCCTACCGCCCATATGTCACCCGGGCGCTGGTGCCGGGCCTGGTCAATGGGCTAACGGGGCTGCTGCCCCCGGCCACGCAGCAGGTATTGAATGATCGGCTGAACGGCACTTACGCCACGGCGCGGCTGCTGGCAATGTTTTCGGCGCCGCCGGAGCTGGCGCTGCAGGGCATACTGACGCTGGCGGTGATGTGGGCTTCGCTGCTGGGGTTTGGGGCCGCGCTGCGAGCATTGATGACCGCGGTGTATGACGCCCCGCCGCTGACCATTGACGTGCTCAGCCTGCTGGCGCTGTGCGGGCTGCTGCCGTTCTTTGGGTTTGGGTATATTTACGATTTTACGGTCCTGTGGCTGTTCACCCTGGCGCTGGCCTTGATGATCCGCCGCCGCTGGACAGCTTATTTGATTTGCTTTGGGTTGGTGGCGCTGAATAAAGAAACGGCCATCCTGCTGCTGATTCCCTTCACGCTGTATTATCTCTGGCCGGGGCAGCGGCTGGCGCGGAAGCGCGCCCTGAAGCTGCTGCTGGGGCAGCTATTGATTTTTGGCGCCATCTGGCTGATGCTGCGCCTGACGTATACGGGGAACCCCGGCGAGGCGAGTGAATTTCACCTGGGGGATCATGCCTTTATGCTGCAAAACTTTCCGGTGCTGGGTGGGCTGACCACGCTCATTGGGGTGGGGCTGCTGGGACTGATGGCGCTGCGCCCCCGGCAAAAGCCGCCCTTCCTGCTGGCCGCGGCAGTGATTTTTGTGCCGCTGCTGGCGCTGTATATTCCGTTTGGGTTTCCCTATGAAATCCGGGTGTTCTACGAGGGCTATGCCGCTGGCTCGCTGCTGGTCATGCAAACGCTGCTGGGCCGCCGGGCCTGGGGGTTAACGCCAAAGCCCGAGCCAAATTCCAACGCCATTCTTTAAGTATAGACAACCGAGTCGTCCGGACACCCCCAGCGGTGGGGGAAACGCCAGAAATCAGGGGGGAGATGCCAGCAGTTAGCCTGCCCTGAGAGCGGTTGCAATCACAAATTTTACCCAGGAAATTTTAAGATTAGAACAGGCTAAATCCCCTTGCCAGAGTTGGTCATCTGTGCTAGAATGACTGTACCACCTGTACGGCCATACTACATCGATACCCCCATATATGGGGGTGTTTCTCTCGAATCCAAAAGTATCTCATTGTAACGCCAGGAAAGACATCCATGGTGATTGTATATTTTTCGATATCCCCAAAACACCAGGGAGGATAAAATAATCTGAAATGCGCTGTCCTTACTGTCAGAATGAAGAGTCGCGGGTACTGGATACTACCCATGATACCCGCGGCGGTGTCCGCCGCCGGAGAGAGTGCGACCAGTGCCATCAACGCTTCAGCACGTATGAGCGCCCGATTCTGGCGACACCCCTGCTGGTGAAGCGCGATGGCACACGCGAAGAGTTTGACCGCGAAAAACTGATGCGCGGCATCCGCATTTCGTGCGCCAAGCGGCCGGTTTCGGCGGCAGAAATTGACCGCCTGGTGGGCGAGATTGAATCGGCGCTGCAGCAGATGGGCCGCGCCGAAGTTTCGGCCCGGGTGGTGGGAGATATGGTGATTGCCGGGCTCAAGAAGCTGGATCAGATTGCTTACATCCGGTATGCCATTGTGTACCTGCACCTGGACGACCTGCAAGCCATTCGCACAGAAATCGACCGACTGCTGGAAGGAGACCACTCATGACCGACACTGCCCCCACCCGCGCTGCTGATTGGACCACCACTCCGACCATGCCGGAAGATTTGCCGCCCGTCAATCTGACGGAGAACGCGCGGCAGGTGCTGGTGCGGCGTTATGTGCGGCGCGGCTCTAACGGCGAACCCGCCGAAACCGTGGAAGAGATGTTCTGGCGGGTTGCTTACAACATCGCCATTGTGGAAAAGGCCTGGGGCACCGATGTGATGGCGCTGGCCCGGGAATATTATGAACTGCTGACCAGCAAGAGCTTCTTCCCCAATTCGCCTACATTCACGGGCGCGGGAACGCCGCTGGGCCAACTGGCGGCCTGTTTTGTGCTGCCGATCAGCGATGACATGGGGCGGGCGTCCACGGGTATCTTCCAGACGCTGCGCGATGCGGCGCTGATTCAGCAAACCGGCGGCGGCAACGGGTTTTCGTTCTCGCGGCTACGCCCCAAAGGCAGCCTGGTGATCTCATCTGCCGGACAGGCAACCGGACCGGTGGGCTTCCTGCGGGTGTATGACCATGCGTTTGGCGAAGTGGCCCAGGGCGGCTCTCGGCGCGGCGCCAATATGGCGGTGCTGCGCGTGGATCATCCAGATATTGAGGAATTCATCGCCTGCAAGACGGACGAAAATCAGATCACCAACTTTAACATTTCGGTCGGCATCACTGATGCGTTTATGCGCGCGGTGGAGGCGGATGAGGACTGGGAGCTGCGCTTCCCGGACGTTCATGATGCCCGGTACAAGGGCTTTGATGGGACTCTGGAGCAGGCTGAGGCGGCAGGCATCCCGATTCTGGTGCATAAACGGGTACGGGCGCGCGAACTGTTTGATAAGATCGTCAAGCAGGCGCACCATAACGGCGAACCGGGCATGCTCTTCCTGGACGCGGCTAACCGCGGCAACCCGGTGCCGCACCTGTATCAACTGGAAGCGACCAACCCGTGCGGCGAGCAGTGGTTGGGCGGCTATGAGAACTGCTGCCTGGGTTCGGTGAACCTGGCACAGCACCTGGGCGAACAGGGGACGGTGGATTGGGAAAAATTGCGCCGCAATGTGGATCTGGCAACCCGCTTCCTGGATGATGTGGTGGATGCCAATCATTATGTGCCGGCGGTGCCGGCGCTGAAAGAAGCCGCTCACCGCGCCCGGCGGATTGGGCTGGGCATTATGGGACTGGCTGATTTGATGTACCATGTGGGCGTGCGGTACGGATCACCTGAGGGGCAGGAATTTGCCGCCCAGGTGATGGAATTTGTGCGTTACCAGGCCATGCAGACCAGCGTGGAACTGGCGAAAGTGCGCGGCGCCTTCCCGGCGATTCAGGGCAGCATCTACGACCCTGATGATATGCGCTGGGAGCCGCCGCAGCCGTTGATGCCCTACGAAGCCGACTGGGGCCGCCCGGCGTTGGACTGGGAGGCACTAACAGACAGCATCCGGCAGAATGGCATTCGCAACGCGGCGCAGACCACTGTGGCGCCTACCGGCACCATTGCCACTGTGGCGGGGTGCGAAGGTTATGGCTGCGAACCGGTCTTTGCGTTGGCCTATATCCGCCATGTGAACGATAACGGGAAAGACTTACAACTCAATTATGCCAGCCCGCTGTTTGAGCAGGCGCTGATTGAAGCCGGGCTGGAAGCCGGTGCACGCGAGGACATTGTGGAGGCGGTGATGGCTGCCGGAAGCTGCCAGACCGTGGAGACCGTGCCGGCGCGGCTGCGCGATGTGTTCGTGGTCTCAGGCGATATCAGTGCGGAAGAGCATGTGCATATGCAGGCGGCGATGCAGGCCTTTGTGGATAACAGCCTGTCCAAGACGATCAATTTCCCTGAAGGCGCCACCACCGATGAGGTGTCAAAAGCTTACATGCTGGCCTGGGAACTGGGCTGCAAGGGAATTACGGTGTATGTGACCGGCTCGCGGGAAAAGGTGGTGCTGGAGACCCGGTCCACCGCCGATAAGAAACAGCCTGTGACCGAAACCCCGCGCCAACTGGAGCTGCCCGCTGCACAGCCGACCATCTGGCAGGAGAGCAAGAAACCCCGCCCCCGCTACTTAACCGGCTTTACCTATTCGCTCAACACTCCGCTGGGCAAGGCCTTCATCACCATCAATGAGAACGGCGGCAACCAACCCTTTGAGGTGTTTATCAATACCGCCAAGGCCGGGTCGGATACGGCGGCTGTCTCTGAGGCCATTGGGCGGCTGCTGTCTTATGTTCTGCGCATGTCTTCGCCGATTGAACCGGTGCGGCGGCTCGATGAAGTGATGCGGCAGCTTTCGGGCATCGGCGGCGGGCGACCGATGGGCTTTGGCCCCAACCGGGTGCGCTCACTGCCCGATGGCATTGCCCAGGTGCTGGAAGAATACCTGCGGCAGCGCTCTGAACGCATGGCGCAGGGTGCGCCCGCAGCGCCGTCTGGCAACGGGCATCACCATGATCTGGACGAGCAGCGCACCGCGCCACTGGGCGGCAGCCTGCCGCTGCTCAAGATTGGCGACCTGTGCCCGGAATGCGGCGAGGCATCTGTTATTAATGAAGAAGGCTGCCGGAAGTGTTATGCGTGCGGGTACAGCGAGTGTTAATTTGTAAATAACCACGCGAAATGGGCCTGTAACCACAAAGAATGGGCAGACTGGTATACACCGGTCTGCCCTGTTTTCTAAAGCGAGATTATCAAGAAATTATAAGATCCAATTCTTCAGGAGCATAGCCCAGTCACCTGGGTTTTCCTGTTGTCAAGATTCATTGGCTGATGCAAGGCGCCACCGCAAGTGAATTCTCATTCTATTACCTTAAGCCATGTGTCAGTTACTTTCATTTCCTGCATAACGGAACGATACAAGAAATCAGCAGGTTCTTCGTGGGCGGTGGAAAAGACGAGTGTGCAGCCCATTTCTTTAAGTCTTCTTAGCCCTTCGGTGATGACCGCTTTGCCGAGTCCGCGTTGCCAATGTTCAGCCGCAGTACCGACCAAAACAGTCACTGCACTACGCGTGTAATCATCGTAAAAGATAGTGCAGAATGAGGCGATACTTCCATCGGACGCAACAGCAATAACATCCAGATCGCGGCGGTACAGTGGTGCGGATTGAAGGTTCGCATACCATGAATAATCACCGTCGTAGTTTTCATCTGGCTCGTCATTATGGAATGCCCCCCACGAAGCCCAACTCCGTGCGGGGTATTCTTTCGCGTCACCCATTGATCGAATTGTGTAACCCGAGGGAACCGGTATGTTGGGGATGGGTGAATCTAAATTGCGGCGATAGTGATGTCCCCAGCCAGGTTGCTTTTTGTAATCTCTGCTTTTTGCAATTTCCTGACGCTGTTTATCGTCCTCAAAGATGGGCATGTAGATATAACGCCTGCCATCTTCTGTGACCGCGTAGAAATTTTCTTCTGCATAAGCGAGTATTTCATTTTCCAGCTCTGTAGACCGAAAGTGCGGATGGATATGCAAGCGGAGTTCGCTGCCGCCAAGATGATTCAACGCTGCAATAATTTTGCCATCGGTGTTTTCCCAGAGCGCCATTCCTTTTTCCACCGATTCGAAAATATTGCAGGTTTTGATGTAATGCCATCGCCAGTAATCGAGACGGGCGACATTCCAACTGTGCTCAAGCCTGCCGTTGAGGAGGAATATTTCCCGCAAAAAATTGCGGGTACGCCAGAAGTCATCTTCTTCGGTACACGTGTGAAAGGTGAGTTTCATTGTTTACCCTGAATACAATTTGATATTACTGATGAACGCCCAACTATTAATTGTACAGACCTACAATACACTGCTATTATCCCGTATAGCCAGATGGATTTGATATGTTATCCTGCAATTATGCCTGGTTACACCAAACAATCAACTGCTAACAAACCTTAAGATATTATACACTTTTAAATTCTAGTCAAAACGGCTGCCCTAAAATTGGGCAGCCGTTTTTTGATCTGGCAATTTACTGGCGGTTCAACTGGTGCGCTGCGCTTTCAGGAAAAGTGTCGCCAGAACGCTGATGCACCCCAGGCTGACGAGGATCAGTACAATGGTGATGACGGTGGTCCAAATGGGCGGCAGCATGCCAGATACCCGGTTGAGAGTGGGGCCTAAAAAGATGCACAGTAACGCGGCAAGGGTTACCCCAACAACCCAGCCGGGCGATGGGTGATCTTGCCGCTGTCCGCGCCAGATGAGGACGCCGTTCAGCAAGATCAACAGCAAAAAGCTGATGACAGCCAGCCAGCCCAGGACGCCCGTAAACAGGTTCAACATGTAATTGGGATTGATAATCGCCAGGAAAACCGCCACTCCTAATGGAATGGCAAGCCCGGTGAACACCAAACGACGGGTTGAGATCATGGGAATACCTCCTTTTTTCAAATTAAGCCAATGTTCGGTCAGCAGATTTCCCGGCAGTTCGCTCAGTTCGTGCAGGCTGGCTGCCAGCATGGCTCTGCGGCTTTCGTTCCGGGCTGCGGTTAATTTAGCAGTAAAGACCGCCAGCATCTCCGGGCCAAATGTCTCTCGAAATTCAGCCGGGTAAAGGCTTACCAGCCAGGCAAACCAGGCCGGGCAAGAAACGGTTTTCATAACTGCTCCTCACGAACCTGCAAATTGACCGCCTGCATCACAGATTGCAGGCGCTGAACTTCAGCCTGCAGGATTGCCCGCCCCCGGCGAGTCAACTGGTAGGCTTTGCGCGGCAAGCCAGGGTTATCGATAACAAGATCACCATCATCAATGCGCTCGATCCAATCCTGCCCCAGCAGACGTTTTATGGCCCCGTAAAGGGTTCCAGCGGTCAAATTAATCCGGCCTTTGCTGAGCTGCAAAACCGATTTCATAATGGCATAGCCATGTCGGGGTTCTTCTGACAGGCTCAACAAGATGAAAAGGGTTGTTTCGGTGAGGGGCAGAACGTCTTGAATTGATTTATCCATCTGGATTGAATTCCTTTTCGCTCAATATATCGCGCATCTATATATCGTTATTCGATATTATTTTAGCACGCCCAGGCCAAAAATCAAGCCCCAATTTTGCAGAATTCGAAGCTCGAAACAAAAATGAATCATTCTTGGTAAATTCCTTGACAGTTCCGGCAAGGTAGTGATACACTTTTTGCCGTTCGGATTTTATCTTGCGAAAGGAGCGCACAGTTATATGGCTAAAGTATCGGTATTGGTCCGAGTTCAAGATGCATGTGCGCGCCTGGAGATTGCCGGGTAAAATCTGACGGTTAACGTTCAGATCCAGCCACGGGCGCGTTCATGCCCCGTGGCTTTTGTTTTAATCACATCGAAACACATCAAGCCAGCCACGGGTTACCTGCGGCTGGCTTTTTCTCATCTTAGGAAACTGAACGTTGAACGCTACTTTTGACTTAATTGAAAACAACGTGGGTATGATTACCCGCAAGACAACCGGCGCTTACGCCGTTCAAACCCGCACAGAAACCATGGAATGTACCCTGGCAGGGCGCCTGCGCCATGCTGGATTGACGGATGGATTGACTGTGGGCGACTTGGTACGGCTGGCACCTGCCGGCAACAGCGGCTGGCAGATCATCGAGACGCTGCCCCGGCGCAACCAGCTTTCGCGGCGCTCAGCGGTGCCCATGCCGGGTGCCCACGCACACGAACAGGTGATTGCCGCCAATGTGGATCAGGTGATCCCGGTGTTTGCGGCAGCCGACCCGGCGCCACGCTGGAATATGCTGGACCGCTACCTGGTCTCGGCTGAAGCCGCAGAGATCCCGGCGCTGGTCTGCATCACCAAGCTGGACCTGACGCAGACAGCCGCAGGTGAGCCTGAAGCTGATCTGCTGGCTGTGGTGGAGGAGTACCGGCGCATTGGCTACCCGGTGATGATGGTGAGCGCGCGCACTGGCGCCGGGCTGGAAGCCCTGCGGCAGGTGCTGCAAGGGCGCGTGTCGGTACTACTGGGGAAGTCGGGCGTGGGCAAGAGCAGCCTGTTGAATGCGCTGGAACCCGGGTTGGGGCTGCGCGTCAGCGCGGTGAGCGAATATACGGGCAAGGGGCGGCACACCACCACCCACCTGGAAATGTTTATGCTCGAGTACGGTGGGGCGATCATTGATACGCCCGGCGTGCGCGAGTTTGGGCTGTGGGACGTGGCCGAGGATGACCTGGCGCTGTTCTATCCGGAGATGCGCCCATATGTGGGGCGCTGCCGGTTTGGGCTGGACTGCCGCCACGACGAGGAACCCGGCTGCGCCATCCGGAAGGCGGTGATGGACGGGCAGATCAGCCCGCGGCGGTATCAGAGTTACTTGCGGTTACAGGTGGAAGCATGAAAGCCGGCGCTTATTCACGCCGCGGGGAGCGCAGCGGATTTGGTGATTTTCGCTGCGGTCACTGCCATCAGTATGTTTCGGCTAACCCGCTGCTGTCGGGGGTGCAGAACCGCAATCACTGCCCCTACTGCCTGTGGTCACGGCATGTGGATCTCTTCAAAGCAGGTGACCGGCTGTGCGCCTGCAAGGCGCTGATGCAGCCGGTGGGGCTGACCCTCAAACGCCGCCATAAGCGGTACATGCGACCCGGGCAAGGCGAACTGATGATTGTGCATCTCTGCGTCGAATGCGGCGGGTTGTCCATCAACCGGGTGGCAGCAGATGATGACGCCGATGCCTTGCTGGCCGCGTTTGAAGCGGCGCAGCACCATGCAGCACCCCTGCACCGTCAGATGCAGGCTTCGGGCATCCAGCCGCTATCGGCAGCCGAGCGCCCGCTGGTGCAGATGCAGTTCTTAAGCTAGATAAGGGGATTTGGCTGGACGGTCAAATCCCCTCTACTCGCCCCTTAAGAAGCGCGATATACTGTCCACTTACCGGCTTGAATAAGCCGTACTCACACCAATTCCAAGGAATTTTCAAATGAAATCAAGACGCCTTACCCTCTGGGTCGCGCTGAGCTGTGTGATCTTGCTGCTGGCAGCCTGCACACCCGAAAGCATCCCGGCGCAACCCACAATGCAGCCCTCCCTCACCCTGCCGGCAGAAGCTTCGGCAACTCCGGCGCCAAGCAGCACACCCGAGCCAACAGCCACGCCAGAGCCTTCACCCACGCCACAGCCCACCCCGCTGGGCGGCGGCGGCGAATGGATTGCCCTGACCCGGATCGGGGATACGGGACCGGATATTTTTGTCGTCAGACGAGATGGTTCAGAACTGACGCAGTTGACGGATGGGCCCACGGCCGATGTTTACTCGCTCTGGTCGCCGGATGGGACCAAAATTCTGTTCACCTCTGACCGGGAAGGTAAGGCGGAGATCTACGTGATGAATGCGGATGGCAGCGAGCCGACGCGTCTGACTCAAACCCAGGATATGGGCGGGGCGGCATATGCCTCCTGGAGCCCGGATGGCAGCAAGATTATTTTTTCGGTGGCCAATGGCTATAACGGGTTTGACCTGGCTACAATAAATGCGGACGGCAGTGAACCCACCATGCTGACCATGGGCGAGAACAACCTCTATCCCGCCTGGTCACCGGACGGCACCCGACTGGTATACGTCAGCTATACTCTCGACGGGCAACCCGACATTATCGTCGCCAATGCTGATGCAAGCAACCCGGTTGGTTTGAATATTTTAAAGACTGCTGTCAGTGCCAGCGGTCCGGTTGCCGCGATTGGTCCGGTACGCTGGTCACCAGACGGACAGACATTGACCTTTGCCATCATGCCGGGAGAGGCCTTAAAACTGACCGCCATACTGGCCAGCACAGAAATTTTCATCATCCGTGTTGATGGCACCGGCCTGGTTCAATTGACAGAAAACGAGATAGAGGAAACCGGTCCCTGCTGGTCTGCCGACGGGACACAGATTTTCTACAATGCAGATATCGACGGCGGCACGGAAATCTTCCGGATGAACCTGGATGGAACGGGTGTTGAGCCCCTGTTTGAACTGGGGGGCCGAAACTTTGAACCCGCTGTTCAGCCTTAATGCTATAATCACATCATGAAACGCTTGATTCTGGTGGCAGGAAATATTGGCGCCGGCAAGACCTCGCTGACCGAGCGGTTGGGTGAGCGGATGGGCTGGCGCACGGCTTACGAATCGGTGGCAGACAACCCCTACCTGCCCGATTTTTACGCCGACATGCGAGCCTGGTCTTTTCATTTGCAGGTCTTTTTCCTGGGGCACCGGGCTGAGCAGCACCTGGAACTGGCTGCCGACCCGCGCCCGGCAATTATTGATCGCAGCATCTACGAAGATGCGTTTATCTTTGCGCGGGCGCTGCAAATTATGGGCAACCTGAGCGAGCGTGATTATGCAACCTACCGGCAGCTTTTTGACCTGGTGGTCAAGAAGCTGCCGGCGCCTTCGCTGCTGATTCACCTGAAGGCGCCAGTAGAGATGTTAATGAAGCGCATCCACCGACGCGGGCGCGCGATTGAGAGCAGCATCTCAGCCGATTACCTGACCCTGCTGGAAACGCTTTATGATGAATGGATGCAAGCGTTTGATCTTTGCCCGGTGCTGACCATCCGCACCGATGACCTGGATTTTGTGCACCACAGCAAGGCGCTGGATGAGGTGATTGAGCGGATTCAGGATAAGCTGGCGGGCAAGGAAGAGCTGGTTTTATAGGGGCGGCAAACCGGACTCATAATTGCATTTTTGGGCAGTTAGGGGTATAATTTGCACCGTTCTTGTGCCAATAATTGTCACAGGACAGTGTACTTTCTTTTATTTATGTGGAGAGTGCTGCGATCAGATTAGCTTCAAGCCCGAATTGTGATAGGATAACTGACACAAACTCGGCTGGCAGCCTGAATGCAGTCGAGTTTTTTAGGCCCTGGTGCCCATTCCCTTGAAAGAAGGGAGGTGAATAAATTGCCCTCTGTTATGTTGCGTTCAAATGAATCGCAGGATCAACTGCTCAAGCGCTTTCGCAAAAAGGTTGTGAAAAGTGGTGTGTTGAGCACGGTGCGCCGCAAGCGCTGGTTCGTCTCGAAGAGCGAACTGCGCCGCGTGGAGAAGAAAAAGGCTATTCGCCGCATTAAGCGCCGCCAGGTAGGCCGGACGATGGATTAAGCCCGGGGCTTTTGCCCTGAGCTTGGAAGGAGGCTGTATGCCAAAAGAAGAAGATAAGATTCAGGTTGAAGGAACAATTGTAGAGGCCCTGCCCTCCACACAGTTCCGGGTTCGCCTGGATAATGGGCATGTCGTTTTGGCGTACCTCTCGGGCAGAATGCGCAAGTATTACATTCGCATTTTGCTTGGTGACCGGGTGCGTGTAGAAATGTCGCCCTATGATTTGACCCGCGGGCGAATTGTCTATCGATCCAAGAAACCCAACGAAAACCTTCCCCTGGAAGCCTAGGTTTCAGCCTGCTGTTATCAAAATCAACCGCCCCGACAATGTTCGGGGCGGTTATCTTTTAGGTCAAGACAGCAGCAAGACTAACGCAGGCGGTTATCGAAGGACTGCAGGGCCTTCATATAGTTGGCGCGCTCAAAAGCCGTGGGTTCGGCGACGTTTTGCTGGCTCATGCTGCCGCGCATCTGCTTGATGGAGGTGTATTCGTACTTGACCAGCCATTGCTCCAGGTCGGCGGCAATTTCGGCAGCGCGGGCCGGGCCGTGGGCAATCAACTCAGACGCGAGCATGGTGACATTGGCGCCCGCCATGGTTGCTTTGACGACATCGGTGGCGGTATGCACACCGGTGGTCAGCGCCAGGTCGGCCTTGATGCGGCCATATAACAGCGCCGTCCAGCGAAGGGGCAGGCGCAGCTCGGCAGAGGTGGACAGGTCGAGGGTGGGCAGAACTTCAAGCGTTTCAATGTCCAGGTCGGGCTGGTAGAAGCGGTTGAAAAGCACCAGGGCATTGGCGCCCGCACCGACCAGGGCGCTGGCAAAATGCGGCAGCGCGGTGAAGTAGGGGCTGAGCTTAACCGCCAGCGGGATGCGGATTTGCTTGCGCACAGCGGCCACCAGGTCCACATAGGCCTGCTCCAGTTCGGCCGCTGTCAGGGCGGCATCGGTGGGCAGGTAGTAGATGTTCAGTTCGAGGGCATCGGCGCCAGCCTGCTCAATCATGCGGGCGTGGTCCACCCAGCCGCCAGCGGAGACGCCATTGAGGCTGCCGACAACCGGGATGGAGACGCTCTGCTTGAGCTTGCGGATGAGATTAAGATACTCATCGGGGCCGATGTTGTAGTGGTCAAGGTCGGGGAAGTAGGTGAGGGCCTCAGCAAAAGATTCGGAGCCGTGGCTGAGGAAATGGTCCAGCGCGTGGCTTTCGTGGGAAATCTGCTCCTCAAAGAGCGAGTACATCACCACAGCGCTGATGCCGGCATCTTCCAGGCGGCGGACGGTATCTACCTTTTTGGATAAAGGCGAGGCCGAGGCCACCAGCGGGTTTTTGAGTGTCAAACCCAGGTATGTTGTCGTCAAATCAACCATCATTATCCTCCGTTCAAGACTTAGGGGCAGCCCCCGGTCAGGAAGGCCAGGGGCTGCAACGATTGAAAGGGGTTAGGCCTGCTCGTCGGGCTTGTAGTGCATGGCGGCCAACTGGCGGTAATATTCCCAGCGGCGGGTCACGTCTTCTTTAGCCTGGAGCATCAGCGCTTCAGCGCGGGCTTCGTCGGTTTGGATGAGGGTGCGGTAGCGGGTTTCGTTGTAGGCGTATTCCTGCACCGAAACGGTGGGTTCTTTGCTGTCAATCGTCAGGGGGTTCTGCCCCTGATCGATGAGGGCGGGATTGTAGCGGTACATCGGCCAGATGCCGGACTGAGCCGCAAGGCGCTGCTGGTCAAGACCCTTGCGCATGTCAATACCGTGCGCAATACAGTGGCTGTAGGCAATGATCAGAGACGGGCCATCGTAGGCGTCTGCCTCGAGGAAGGCCTTGAGGGTCTGGGCATCGTTGGCGCCCATGGCAACCTTGGCAACATAGACATAGCCATAGGACATGGCAATCAGGCCGAGGTCTTTCTTGGGCAGGCCCTTACCGTTGGCGGCGAATTTGGCAACTGCTGCGCGTGGGGTGGACTTGGAAGCCTGACCGCCCGTGTTGGAGTAAACTTCGGTATCGAGGACCAGGATATTGACATTGCGTCCGGAGGCCATGACGTGATCGAGGCCGCCGTAACCAATGTCATACGCCCAGCCGTCGCCGCCGATGATCCAAACGCTCTTGCGGACCAGGGCATCGGCCAGTTCAGACAGGAAGCGGGCGCGGGGGTTCTTGCTGCCCGCCAGCTTGCTGCGCAGGGCTTCCACGCGGGCGCGCTGGGCACGGACGCCGGCGTCGGTGGTTTGATCGGCATTGAGCAGTTCGGTGGTCAGGGTTTCGCCGATTTCGGCCGCCAGTTCAACAATCAGTTCGCGGGCAAATTCGGTTTGCTTGTCGAGGGTCAGGCGCATACCCAGGCCAAACTCGGCGTTGTCTTCAAACAACGAGTTGGACCAGGCCGGGCCGCGACCTTCGCCGTTGGTGGACCAGGGGGTGGTGGGCAGGTTGCCGCCATAGATGGAGGAACAACCGGTGGCATTAGCCACAACCATGCGGTCACCAAAGAGCTGGGTGACCAGCTTGATGTAGGGGGTTTCGCCGCAGCCAGAGCAGGCGCCCGAGAACTCGAACATGGGCTCGAGGAGCTGGACGTTTTTGACCATGCCGGGATTGAGCGGGCTGTCAACCAGATCGGGCAGAGAGAGGAAGAAGGCCCAGTTTCCAGCTTCAGTTTCGCGGATGGGCGGCTGAGGCGCCATATTGATGGCCTTGCGGCCCGCCTGAGCCTTGTCCTTGGCGGGGCAGGCTTCCACACAGAGACCGCAGCCGGTGCAGTCTTCGGGGGCAACCTGGATGGTGTAGCGCAGACCAGGAAGTTCTTTGAACTTGGCCTCGGTAGATTTGAAGGCTGCAGGAGCATTATCCAGCAGGGCGGGTTCGTAGACCTTGGCGCGGATGGCGGCGTGCGGGCAGACAAAGGAGCATTTGCCGCACTGGATGCAGAGGTCAGATTCCCAGACGGGGATTTCGAGGGCAATATTACGCTTCTCCCAGCGGGTTGTGCCGGTGGGGTAAGTGCCATCCACAGGCATGGCAGAGACGGGCAGGTCATCGCCATCGGAGCTGATCATCATGCCGAGGACATCGCGCACGAATTCGGGCGCTTCGGCTGGGACAGCCGGGCGGCGGGTGATGGTGCTGGTGACCTTGGCAGGTACTTTGACTTCGGAGAGGTGCGCCAGGGTGGCATCTACGGCTTCGTAGTTGCTCTGGACAACCGCTTCACCACGCTTGCCGTAGGTCTTCTTGATGGATTTCTTGATCTGGGCAATCGCTTCGTCGCGGGGCAGCACACCGCTGATGGCGAAGAAGCAGGTCTGCATGATGGTGTTAATGCGGCCACCCATGCCGGTCTTCTGGGCAACTTCGTAGGCATCAATGACGTAGAAGCGCAGCTTCTTGGTAATGATGGCTTCCTGGACTTCGCGGGGCAGGTAGTCCCAGACTTCTTCGGGGCCGTAGATGCTGTTGAGCAGGAAGACGGCGCCAGGAGCGGCATAGCGGAGGATATCCAGCCGCTCAAGGAAGGAGAACTGGTGACAGCCGACAAAATTGGCATCGCCCTGACCGATGAGGTAGGGGGCGCGAATGGGGCGCGGGCCAAAGCGCAGGTGCGAAATGGTGACCGAGCCAGATTTCTTGGAGTCGTAGACGAAGTAGCCCTGAGCGCCAAATTCGGTTTCTTCACCGATGATCTTGATGGAGTTCTTGTTGGCGCCTACGGTGCCATCGGCACCCAGGCCGAAGAAGACACAGCGCACCACATCTTCTGCGGCGATCGAGAATTCGGGATCGTAGGGCAGGCTGGAATGGGTAACATCATCGTTGATACCGATGGTGAAGTGGTTCTTGGGAGCAGCTTTCTTGAGCTCTTCAAAGATGGCTTTGACCATGGCCGGGGTGAATTCTTTGGAAGACAGGCCATAGCGACCACCCACAACGCGCGGGGAAGTCTTGAAGGGGGCAATGCCCAGATCGAGACCTTCGGCAATAGCGGTGAGGACATCCTGGTACAGGGGTTCGCCAGCAGAGCCGGGCTCTTTGCAGCGGTCGAGGACGGCGATTTTCTTGACAGTGGCAGGCAGTGCCTTGAGCAAGTGCTCAATGGAGAAGGGGCGATAGAGGTGAACTGTGAGAACGCCCACTTTTTCGCCCTGCTGCTGCAGGAAGGCGGCAGTTTCTTCGGCGGTTTCGGCGCCAGAGCCCATGATGATGATCACGCGGTCGGCATCGGGAGCGCCAGCGTAATCAAAGAGGTGATACTGGCGACCCGTGAGGCCGGCGAAGCGATCCATGGCACGCTGAACGGTGGCAGGGCAGGCGGTGTAGTAGGGGTTGACGGTTTCGCGAGCCTGGAAGTAGACATCGGGGTTCTGGGCGGTGCCGCGCAGCACGGGGCGTTCGGGGTTGAGGGCCCGGGCGCGGTGCGCTGCAACGAGGTCATCATCAATCATGGCCTTCATGTCGTCCAGGGTAAGCTGCTCAATTTTGTTGACTTCGTGCGAGGTGCGGAAGCCATCAAAGAAGTGCAGGAAGGGCACGCGGGCGCCAAGGGTGGCAGCCTGGGCAATCAGTGCCATGTCGTGGGCTTCCTGCGGGGAGGTGGAAGCCAGCATGGCCCAGCCGGTCTGGCGGGCAGCCATGACATCGGAATGATCGCCGAAGATTGAGAGCCCCTGAGCCGCCAGAGAGCGGGCGGAGACGTGGAAGACCGTGGAGGTCAGCTCGCCAGCAATCTTGTACATGTTGGGGATCATCAACAGCAGGCCCTGCGAGGCCGTGAAGGTGGTGGTGAGGGCACCGGTTTGCAGTGCGCCATGCACCGCGCCAGCCGCGCCGCCTTCGGATTGCATTTCGGCAACCAGCGGCACCGTGCCCCACAGGTTCTTAATCTTCTTGGCCGACCATTCGTCAGAATGCTCGCCCATGTTGGATGAAGGGGTGATCGGGTAGATAGCGATTACTTCGCTCAGCCGATACGCCACATATGCGACGGCTTCGTTGCCGTCAATCGTAACCTTTTCGCGCGTCATAGCACACTCCATTTGGTTATATTGTAAAAAGACGCTTCTGCCCGGACAGGGGCACTGCCGGGGAATTCAGACGCGTCAAGACAGTTGAGAAAAGCTCATCCTTAAAAGTTTATCCTTTAACTCCGATTGGAGTAAGTTATATTGGTCACTTAAGATACAGGAAGAATTGCCGCGCATCAGGATCCCAGGTGGGGAGAAAAAGCGGTGAGCAAGCGCGGCAAGGGTTGATACCCCACCGTGCGCGCGGCTTCCTGTCTGTTGACCAATAGGATGACAGTTGGGACACCCATGACCTGGAGTTGGGCAGCCAGGTTGGGGGCCTCATCCACATTGATGGTGTAGAAGGCAACTGTGCCAGCTAATTGGGCGGCCAGCTTCTCGAGTTCGGGCTCCAGACGCTTGCAGGGCTGGCACCAGGGTGCGCTGAAATCGAGCAGGACTGGCGTAACAGCTTTTGCCATCCGGTCTTCAAAATCAGCCTCACTCAGGGATAACCACAAATTCATCAACGCCTCCATGAACCAAACAGAGGAAGTATAACGCGAGTTGACAAAAAATGTGAGGATAATTTGAATTGCTTTAAGTGCGCACCGTGCTACAATATCTGTATAAGGGCGGATATCCGCCCGACATCTCCAGAGCGGTATTATTTATCCATTGAGGTTTGGATGCAGTTTAACCCCTATACCTGGGCTTTAGTGTTAACTGCGGCACTTTCAGGCGGACTGGCCTTATACATCTGGCAGCGGCGGTCTTCACCGGCGGCTGCATATTTTGGGTTGGTGATGCTGACGCAGACCATCTGGGCGTTCACCTATGGCATGGAGGTCGCCAGCACCAATTTATCCACCGTGATGTTCTGGGTCAAACTGGAATACTTCGGCATTGCCACTCTTTCGCCGCTGTGGCTGCTGTTTGCGGTTGCCTTCAGCGGGCGGGAACACTGGCTGCAAACCCGCTGGATTGCGCTTTTATTTATTATCCCGACTTTGACGATCTTCATCGTCGCGACCAATGAATTACATTCGTTTTACTACACCTCGGTATCCATGGATTACAGCGGTGAGATTGCCCTGCTGAGCATTGTGCGCGGGCCCTGGTACTTTGTGCATACCGTTTACTCTTACCTGTGTGTAATTGCCGGGGCTATTTTAATGTTACAGCAGTGGTGGGGGTCATCGGCTGTGTACCGGCGTCAGATTGCGACAATTTTGATTGCCGTGCTGGGACCCTGGGTCATCAGCATTTTTTATGTGTTGGGATGGGGTTCCGTGGGGGTGCTGGACCTGACGCCTTTTGGATTTATCCTGTCGAGTGTTACCATCCTGTACAGCCTGCTGCGGGAGCAGTTGCTGGATTTGATGCCGCTGGTGCGCAGCTCGCTATTGGATGAACTGCAGGAGGGGGTTTTGATCCTTAATGAGCGCGGCAATATTGTGGGGCTGAATGACGCGGCACGGCGCTTTTTAAGTGTTGATGGAGGATCGTTGATCGGCCTGCCGGTGCTGGGCGTGTTGCCGCGCTGGACTGAAGTGTATCCCCTGCTGGTTTCAGAAGTTGAGGCCGAGACCGAGGTGCACATCAACGGAGACGATCCCCGTCACCTGGATGTGCGGGTTTCGCCGCTGCGAGGCAGGCAGGGCGAATTGACCGGGCGCTTGATGATTATGCACGACATCACCCGCCACAACAATATGGAGCAGGCTCTGCGGGAAAGCGAGCGCCGCTACCGCCACCTGGTGGAACATTCGCCTGAAGCATTGATTGTTCACCGGGATGGCTTCATCATTTATGCCAACCCGGCAGCGCTGCGGCTCTTCCGGGCGCCATCGCTGGAGAGTATTATCAACCAGCAGGTGATGGATTATGTCCATCCAGATTATCGCCAAATTGTGATTGAGCGGATTCGAGAAAACTATGAGCGGGGCAAACCCGGCGAAGCGATTGAAGAGAAAATGCTGCGGGTAGATGGCGAACCGATTGATGTGGAAGTTGCCAGTGTGCAGCTAACATTTGAATATCAGCCTGCCACACTGGTGATTGTGCACGACATTACTGAAAGCAAGCGCGCCATGCGGGAACTGGACGATACCCGGCGGCTTGCTGAAGCGCTGCGCGATACGGCTTCGGCATTAAACAGCACCCTGAACCTGGATGAGGTTTTTAAGCTCATTTTGGATCGGGTGCGGATGGTGGTGCCCGCCGATATTGCTGCCGTTCAGCAGTTGGATGCTGAACACAAGGTGGCGATCACCACCCATGCGCATGATTTTTCGAGTCAGGGGTTGGACACCACACTGATTGCCGAGGAATTTGAAATTGCCACTACCGCCAATTTGCGCCAGATGGTAGAAACCCGTCAGCCGGTGTGGATTAACGACGTGCCCGGCGACCCTGATTGGAAACATATGGAGGGCAGCGAGTGGATTCGATCCTACCTGGGGGCGCCGATCCTCATCAAGGGGCAGGTGATTGGCTTTTTGGGATTGACCAGTGCGCAGCCTAATTTCTACTGTGAAGAACACGCGCCCCGGCTGATGGCTTTTGCCGACCAGGCTGCCATAGCCATTGAAAATGCGCAGTTGTACGCTGAAGTGCAGCGGCTGGCTGTGCTGGATGATTTGACGGGTATTTATAACCGCCGGGCATTCTTTGATCTGGGTCAGCGTGAGGTTGAGCGCGCCCTGCGCACCATGCGCCCAATGTGCGCGCTGTTTCTGGATATTGACCACTTCAAACAATTCAATGATGCCTATAGTTACCAGACCGGCGACCAGGTTCTGCGGCTGCTGGCAGAGTGCCTTAAGACCCATCTGCGCGAAATTGATCTGGTGGGGCGGTACGGCGGCGAAGAGTTCATGGTGCTGCTGCCCGAAGTCGACCTGCCCAGCGCCATGGGCGTGGCTGAACGGCTGCGTCAGCAGGTGCAGTTAATTGACCTGGTTACGGAGCATGGCAAACTTTCGATCACCATCAGCATTGGGGTAGCGACCCTGCCGCTGCGGGCTGACCAGCAGCCCGGAGCACTGCGCAGTTATCAGGTGCGCGATCTAATTGACGATGCCGGCGAAGCGCTGCACCTGGCCAAAGACGCCGGGCGCAACTGCATTGCCAGCCTGCCCGAAGATTAGAATGCCAAGGAGGTAGTATCATGGTTCTGCCACCGAAATTCTGCAGTCAATGTGGTAAGCCCGTTGCCGCGGGGATGCGCTTCTGCACCCAGTGCGGTGCGCCCATCCAGGCTGCACCAGCACCCACCCCGGCGCAATATACCCCGCCGCCCCCCCCACCCCCACCGGCAGAGCCGATTGTGGGATTTATGCTGAACGCCCAGCGGCGCAAGGGTTTTATGGGCATGGGAGCTGACCTGTTTAATATTGTGCTCACACCCCGGCGGGTGGTGATGGTGATGGTCACCACCAAGACGATGCAAGATGCGGTGGTGCTGGCGCGAGCAGAAGCCAAGGAGCAGGGCAAAGGCGGATTGGGTCAATGGGCGGCACAGATGGGCTGGGCCCAGGCCCTGGCGCGGAAATATCAGACCATGACAATTGAGCAAATTCTGGCTGAATACCCCGGCAGCTTCTTTTTTGAAAATTCTCAAATCCACAAGGTGCGGGTGCAAATGCCATCGGATGACGAAGCCAACCATGCGCTGGAAGTGATCATTGAAACGGCCGGCGATAAGCAAAAATTTGAGCTTCAAATGGGCAGCACCAAAGACGTTAAGACGGTCTTCCAGCAAACGCTGGGCGGAGTGGTGCGTTAAGCGCAGCGGGCAGCGTCCTTCGGGTATAATGCAAGCATGAGCTTTACCACGAACTTCAGGCTGCCCAACGGTACGCTGCAATTCCCGGTTTTTCTGCCAGACGCCACCTTTGGGGTAGTGCGCAGTGTTGATTCGGCTGACCTGCTAAACTGCGGGATTCAGGCTGTGGTGATGAATGCATTTCACCTGATGCAAAAGCCGGGATCCGATGTGGTGCGGGCGCTGGGTGGGCTGCACCGCATGGCGGGCTGGTCACGCCCCATCATCACCGATTCTGGCGGGTTCCAGGCCTACTCATTAATCCGCCAGAATTCCAAGTTTGGCAAGATGAGCGCCCAGGGGATCAGTTTTCAGCCAGAGGGGGCGAATCGGAAATTTCAATTGACGCCGGAGAAGAGTGTGCAGCTTCAGGTTGGGTATGGCACGGATGTGGTCATCTGCCTGGATGACTGCACCAACGTGGACGCGCCCGAAAGCGAACAGCAGATCTCGGTAGAACGAACCCTGGCATGGGCGCGGCGCGCCAAAAAAGAATATCTGCGCTTGATGACTGAGAAAAAAATGGATGAGGATGAGCGGCCGCGGTTGTTTGGCGTCATCCAGGGGGGCGGGATTTTTGAGCTGCGCAGGCAGTGCGCCGAAACCCTGCTGGAAATTGGCTTTGACGGGTTTGGCTTTGGCGGTTGGCCGCTGGATGCCTCTGGCGGGCTGCTGACCGAGATTCTGGAATATACCCGCCAACTGGTGCCACCGCAGTTCCCCATGCACGCGCTGGGCATCGGGCATCCGCACAATGTGCTGGCCTGTTACCGGCTGGGCTATGGGATATTTGACTGCGCCATGCCGACGCGTGATGCCCGGCACAACCGGCTGTACACCTTTACCCAGCCGCCGGATGCGCCCCAGGCCGGCCTGACCGGCGACTGGTTGAATTACGTCTATTTGAATGATGAGCAGCACGTCCGCGCTGATGAGCCGATTTCGCCCTGGTGCGACTGCCCGGTTTGTCAGCAGTATTCAATTGGTTACCTGCGGCACCTGTTCAAACTGGGCGACAGCCTGCACCTGCGGCTGGCAACGCTGCACAACCTGCGCTTTATGACCCTGCTGTGTGACCGGATTCAGGCCAGCCTCAATTCACATGCCTTCAATCACTCTGATGTCTGAGCCTGCAGCGCTGAACAGTCTGATTGCAGCGGTGACCGAAAATCCGCGCTATGCCGTGATTCATCCCGGATTGGTGGCGCAGATTTGCGCGCAAGAGCTGACCAAGGGGCGCAGTACCCGCGAGACGGTGAAGGCGGCGCGCAGCCGGCTGCACCAGATTGGCGGCGCGTATCAAGAAACACCTATCGGCTATGCGCAGCTTGCAGCTGAACTGGCGGCCCTGCCCGCTGAGCGGGGAGACCCGGCGCTGCAAGCGCTGTGCCGCAAGGCGCTGGCCCAGCACGCCTCCACCCGGGAACGGCTGCCTCTGTTGGAGCGTTTTTTCAATGAGACGCTGGCGGCAATTGCGCCCGTGCGCTCTGTGCTGGACCTGGCGTGCGGGCTGACGCCCCTGGCTCTGCCGTGGATGCCGCTGTTAGAAGCGGCGCCCTATGCGGCCTGTGACATTTACACCGACCAGATGGACTTCATCAATACTTTTTTTCAACACCTGCGCTGGCCCGGTGAGGCTTTCCTCTGCGATTTGAGCAGCGAAACGCCTGCCCGCCCGGTTCATCTGGCGCTGCTGCTGAAGACCATCCCCTGCCTGGAGCATCTGGATAAAACCATTGGACCGCGGCTGCTGGCGCAGATCAGTGCGGAACATGTGCTGGTCTCGTTCCCGGAGCGGTCACTGGGTGGGCATGCCCGTGGGATGGGCAAGACCTATGAAGCCCACTTCCAGCAGCTCATTGCCGGGCAGCCCTGGCAAGTGCGCCGGTTTGAGTTTTCCAACGAATTGGCCTTTTTATTGAGCCGCAGCTGAGATGACCACCGACCTGAATGCTCTGATCGCTGAACTGCGGAGCCTGCGCAAATACCGCGACCTGGACCTGCCGGAAGAGACTGTGCGCGACCTGCTGATGCAGGAACTGCCGCATTACCGCAGCGAGCGGGACGCCCTGAAAGCGGTGCGGCAGAAGCTGCACAATATTGTGGCCCCCTACCTGGGTGATCCCGACTACACCGCGGCAGAGGCGCAGCTTGTTGCGGCGCAGACTGCCGGACCAGAGGCGCTGCGCACCGCCTGCACTGAAATTATGGAGGCGCACGCCTCCACCCGGGAACGGGTGCCGCTGCTGAGCGAATTTTACCCGCGCCTGTTTGGCCTGACGGGCAGGCCGCGGGTGATCCTCGACCTGGCGTGCGGGCTGCATCCGCTGGGGCTGCCGTGGATGGGGCTGCCGGAGGGGGCAGAATATCACGCCTATGATTTGCACCGCCCACGGGTGGGGCTGATTAACCGCTTTCTGGCATTACAGGGGCTACCGCAACTGGTTGAGCACCGGGATATCCTCGTCGACCCGCCGCAGATTGAGGCTGATGTGGCGTTTTTCTTCAAAGAAGCGCACCGGTTTGAGCAGCGGCAGCGGGGGTGCAACCGGGCTTTCTGGCAGGCGCTGCGGGCGCGCTGGCTGGTGGTCTCGCTGCCGGCCGCCGACCTGACGGGGCATCACTCGCTGGCAGATAAGCACCGCCAACTGGTCTATGAAACCATCGAAGGGCTGCCATGGGAAGTGACAGAGGTCCAGGTGGGGAACGAACTGCTGTTTTGTATCCAATCAGGCGGCTAAGTCTAATGGCAGATCGCTGATATCACGCAGCCGCTTGCCATAGACCAGAATATCCAGCATCTCTTTGATTGCCGGATTACCGAATTGCTCTACCGCAGATTGTAATTCAGGCAGGGCGATATGATAGACACAATCAATATCTCCTGTTCCCAAAGCAACCGAAGCCAGGCGCTGAGGGGTTGGCTCGGCAGTGACCAGTACAATATGAGGCGTATTGCCTTTACGATTTCGGATCAGGTTCAATCCCTCTGTGCGGGAGTTTTGTGAGCGATCACTGCGGATCGTCCATTTACATGAGATGCTGGCATGAAGAATGGGCTTGCCAGAATTGGCTTTACGGATTGGCGTCAACCGAGCCGCCGAATCCGGCTCCAACAAAAGCTCGGTTTGATTAATCACAGAATCTATTACGGGGAAACGGCTGACCACAATGTCTGGCAGGATTAAGTAATCGCCCAAGGTGGCTTGTAATTCGCGATGTTCGTGCAAGATTTTTGATAAATCTGCAAGATGCTCGTATTGCTCAAAGTTTTCAATCTGTTGATTGACTTCAAATGCCCAGTCGCCAGGGCGCAAATGCTGCAAATGGGTAAAGGCCGATTTAATATAAGCGCAAGTTATTTGTTCAAAATGCTGCCCGGCGGTCTGGCTTTTTATAGGTGCGTCTAATAAGGTGTGGCCAAGTTGAGACAAAATGCTCTTTGAAAGCGCCAGAGAACTGGTGTTATGCCGGTCGGCGTTATTAGGACAGCCCGATTCGTCAATGAAAAACACCTGCCCACATAACTGACGATGATAATCTGAACGAATTTCGTCTAAAAGCCCCATATCTACACCTCCCGTTTATAAAAACCGATTACATACTCCTGATGCATGCGTTGTTCAATTTGCGTTTTTGTAGCCGCGTTCCAGCGCGCCGGCATCATCCGTTTATCACGATCCAATTGGCGCTCGCCAATTCCAACCAGGTCAAAACCAACCCATTGGCCGATCTCACCAAGGCAATTTTGGGTCTGCACATCCAAATCCCGAATAATCGATGTGCCAACAACAAGCACAGCACAATGATCAGGTCGCAAGACACGGTACATTTCAGCCAACACCTGGTACATTTCACTATAATAGCGGTGGATGACTCGAGATTTTTTTACATCTTTTTGCGCCAGATCATCCAATATTTTCTGGGTGAGGGGCGGCATAATGGTCAGTTCAATACCTGTCAGGCTGTCGCTACCAACGTAAGCTGAGCGCAGTTCACCCAGATCATCAATTGGGTAACCCAACCATACCAGTGAGAATTTATTCGCGCGCATGTAATCAATGGCATTACTGGCATAAGGTGGCGAGGTTACGATCAAATCAATGCTTGATTCCGGCAGTGGAAGCTGCTTTGCGTTAGCCCGGGAAACCTCAAACTGGCTGGGAGGAATTTTGGATAACCCCGCTAAGTTCTGTTTTACTTTTTTCCGAAATTCGGTAATTGCAGAGCGGGGCTGCTTTGTCAAATCTCTATGTGGGCGTGTATGTGCCAGATCGCGGGCCACTGAAACGCCGCCCGATTTTGTAATAATGATAGCTGAGAAACATAGTTTGAGAAAATCGCACAAGATTGGGTCAGATACACCCTCAATTTCAATCAGCAGGGCAATCAATTCAATTTGGGTTAGCGGCAAAAACCAATAATCGATGAAAGCTCGGCTATGTTCATCATAACGAGCGGCTATTGTATCCTTAAGCTGATCGGGTTGTGCCAACACACGTTCTTGCGCTCGATTGGCAAGTGCAAAAACCAGTTGATCAAGCTCCATCCAATTCGCATGGATTAGCTTTGTGCGGGCAATCAGAACAGCTAATGGATCAATATCAAACCCAACCGGGTTACGATCAAGTAATGCAGCTTCCAACAGTGTTGTTCCGGACCCCATCATGGGATCTAAAACAATATCCCCTTTTTGGGTTAATGCATTGATAAAAATCGCTGGAATTTGCGGTGGAAATTTTGCCGGGAAAGCATGGAACGCATGAGAAGCATAAACGCTGCTCTGCCCGTGAAAATCAAGATCAGAAGTCAGAATTGCCTCAAGTTTTTGGCGGTTTTGAGACTGCATTACTGTATTGACAATAAAATCAAGCTGTGTCATTGGAAATCACCATTGGTTAATTATAGTGCATATGAGGCCAGGTAGGGTAAAATCATTTTATGACCCGTAAAAAACGCCGCGAGGCGCCCCCACCCCCAGCGCCGGTTGTGGTTGATGCCGCGCTGGAGCGCGCCCGCAGCCTGCTCAGCGCGGAGGATTATGCTGCACTGACGGCTGAACTGGAGCGCCCGCTGCGCACGGCAATTCGGTTGAATCCGTTGAAGGCAGAGGCGGCTGATTTAGCCGGCTGGGCCAGCCGCTATGGCTGGCAGGTGGAGCCGGTGCCCTACTGCCCGGCTGGCTGGTGGTTGAACTCGGCGGAGATTTCTCCAGCGCAAACACCGGAGCACCGGTTGGGATATTTCTACATTCAAGATGCGGCATCGATGCTGCCGGTGGAGCTGTTTGACTTTACCGAGTCGCCGACCCTGCTGCTTGACCTGGCGGCTTCGCCGGGCGGCAAGACCACCCATCTGATCAGCCGCACCGGCGATCAGACTTTGACGATTGCCAACGACGCCAGCGCCAGCCGGATTCAGGCGCTGCGGATTGTGCTGGGCGGATGGGGAACAACGCATCAGGCAGTGACGAATTTTCCAGGCGAAAAATTTGGCGGCTGGTTCCCGGGGCAGTTTGATGCGGTGCTGCTGGATGCACCGTGCAGCATGGAGAGCCTGCGCTCCACCGAGTCGCACCCCATGCGAGCTATTTCAACGCGGGAACGGGCCACCCTGGCCCAGCGGCAGGCCCGGCTGTTGACCAGCGCGCTGCTGGCGGTGCGCAACGGCGGGCAGGTGGTTTATTCCACCTGTACACTGGCACCCGAGGAAGACGAGGCCGTGCTGGATGCCGTGCTCCGGCGGTTTGGCCGCGGGATACGCGTGGATGATCTCTCGGAGCGGCTGCCGGGCCCGGCGCCAGCGCTGGATAGTGTCAATGGATTTGTTTTTGACCCACAGGTGACACGGGCGGCCCGGCTCTGGCCGCACCGCTTTGGCACATCGGGCTTTTTTGCGGCCCGGCTGACGCGACTTGAAAATTTACCCGGCGAGGTGGAGCCAGAACCCACCCGCCCACTGGAACGCACAGGCTGGGCGCCGCTGGCGCAGACCAGCGCCCAGGCGCTGAAGCAATTTTTTGCCGACCGGTTCGGGTTTGACCTGGAAGACTGGCTAGCGACCAACCGGCTGGCGCTGTGGGGGTTCCGGGAACGGCGGTATGCGATTCCGGCGGCATTTCTGGCGCGGTTCGCCGGGCTGCCGGTGCAAATGCTGGGCTTGCTGCTGGGCGAAGAGGCCGCGGGCGAGTTCGAAATTTCGCACGAAGCGGCCGCCCGGTTGGGCAAGCTGTTTCAGGCAGGGAAAACTGCCATGCCGGAAACCTTCATCCCGGCGTGGTTGAAGGGGGAAGATCTGCCGCTGGAATTGTGCACGCAGTTCTCAGCGGGCGCGGTGATTTTGCTGACCGGGCCAGACGGGCAGGCGCTGGGGCGCGGGCGTGTGGGACCACAACGGGTTAAAAATCTGCTGCCGCGGCGGATGGGCTAAGCCGGGGCTGGTTTCTGCCAGAAGCTACCCCTCAAAGTGATGCAGCACCAGCGCCGTCAGGACAACGGCGGCGGTTTCCATGCGCAGGATGCGCGGCCCAAGCGTGAGGGGCTGCACCCCGGCGGCAACTGCCTGGGCTGCCTCAGTGGCCGAGAAGCCGCCTTCGGGGCCAATCAGCGCGGCCAGATGCGGGGCAGGCTGCCCCGGCACGGCAGACAGGGCGGCATTCAGGCCAACGGTGTGCTCTTCCTCCCAGGCCAACAGACACAGGTCATGACGGGTAGATTCGGTCAGCGCGGCGTTGAGGCGCAGCGGCGGGTGCACCGGCGGAACCAGACCGCGGCCAGACTGCTCGGCGGCCTCTTGCACAATGCGCTGCCAGCGCTCCAACTTGGGAAGCACTTCGCTTTCGCGCTGCACCAGGCTGCGCGCTGAAATCAATGGGGTAAAGCCGGCAGCACCAGTCTCGGTGCATTTCTGCAGCATCCACTCAAATTTTTCCCGCTGGGTCAGGCCCAGGTAGAGCCACAGGCGGGGCCCCGGCTCGCCGGGCACCGGGCGGCGCTCCAGGGCGCGGCCCCAGGCTGTTTGCGGCGTGAGATCCACCAGTTCGACCAGGGTTTCGCTGCCAGAGCCATCCAGCGTAATGACCCGGGCGCCAGGTTGGAGGCGCAAAACGCGGGTCATCTGATGGGCAACCTCTGGCGGGAAGGTGACCCGGTCAGACTCAAAACTGGCAGGGGGAAGAAAAAAACGGTTCATCGGTGAAAAATCCTTAAGGCACAAACCAACACTTTCGATTATACTGTACCCCGCCGGGCAGCCGGTGGAAAAATATAGAGGAAAGTGAACGCATGAAGTCGGAAAATCGCAGTTATCGCTTTTTTGATCTGGTGGTGGCGTTGTTCGTCACCGTTTTGATTGTTAGTAATATCGCCTCATCGGCCAAAATTGTGGACTGGGGCGTTTCGTTGTTTGGGCTGCCGCTGGCGTTTGATGCCGGGACGCTGCTCTTCCCGATCAGCTACATTTTTGGCGACCTGCTGACCGAGGTCTATGGGTTCAAGCGCTCGCGGCGGGTGATCTGGACCGGGTTCGCCTGCCTGCTGCTGAGCGCCGGGGCGCTGTGGCTGGTCAAAGTGCTGCCGGGTGAGGCCATGTGGCAGGAATATGCCGGACAGGGCGCTTACGAGGCGATTTTGAGCGGCATGTTCAGCGGCGGGATTGTGTTAGCCAGCCTGACGGCTTACCTGATGGGCGAGTTTAGCAACTCGGTGATTCTGGCGCGGTTGAAGGTGGCGACCCGCGGGCGCTGGCTGCCGCTGCGCACCATCACCAGCACACTGGTGGGCGAAGGGATCGACTCGCTGATTTTTGTGGGTGTGGCTACGCTGATGGACGTTTTCCCCAAAGAATTATTTGGCACACTGGTCGTGACCAATTATGTGTTCAAGGTGGGCATTGAAGTCATTATGACACCCATCACCTGGCTGGCCGCGCGCGGGCTGAAGCGCGCTGAGAACGAAGATTACTTCGACACGCACACGCAGTTTAATCCGTTTGGAACCCGGTAACCAATGGTCAGCGCGCCAAGCCCTCAATCAGCACCACAAATTCGCCTTTAAGTTCGATGGCGGCAATTTGCGCCGACAGTTCGGACAGGCTGCCGCGCCAGACGGCCTCGTAGAATTTGGTCAGGTCGTTGGCGATGACTGCCCGGCGGTCACCGTAAGCTTCCAGCGCGTCTTCGAGGAAGGCTTTGAGGCGGTAGGGGCTCTCGTAAAAAATCAATGTGTGAGGCGATTCGGCATCCAACTGCAAAAAGCGCAGGCGCGGGCCGCGTTTGTGCGGGGGGAAACCGCGAAACGTGAAGCTGTGGACCGGCAGGCCAGAGATGACCAGCGCGGCAATCAGAGCGGTGGGACCGGGGATGGAAGTCAGGGGCAGGCCGGCGGCAACCACAGCGCGCACCAGCACAAAACCAGGGTCCGAAATGGCCGGGGTGCCAGCATCAGTGACCAGGGCAAGCGACTTGCCGCTTTCGAGCAGTTCCAAAATGCGCGGCAGAGCGCGCTGCTCATTATCTTCACGAAAAGAGATCTGCGGCTTTTGAATCTCAAAATGTTTGAGCAGGATGCCCGTCTTGCGGGTATCTTCGCTGATGACATAATCCACCAGCCGGAGGGTATCGAGGGCGCGCTGGGTAATATCGCCCAGGTTGCCAATGGGGGTTGCGACAATGTACAGCATGTTATTTTATGTAAAGGACAATGGGTGTATTGGACAGCCAGATGACATCTTCAGGCAGTGAAAGGATGCCATTCTGAGCTGCGTCCATCATTTTGTAGCCCGATTCGTTGGTGGCAATGGCAAGGGTGACCAGCAGGGTTTGGGCCATGCGGTTGTTAAAGAAGCTGCTCAAGTTGGCTTTGATATCCCACCGGCCTGAAGTTACACCTTGGGGCACCACAAACGTGCCCATGTTGTAGTAGAGCGAGTCACCGTTCACTGGCTGGGCCAGTACCACAATCTGCCAGCCCGGTTTGAGGCTGACATAACTGCCCTCAAAGATCACCACCTCGGGCACATCATCGCCATTCGCCGGGGATTGAATGACCGCCAGCGAGCCGGGGGCCGGGGGCGTGGGGGTCAGAAACTGAGCACTGACCGTGGCGGTTTGAACCGCTGAAATAGCCGAGGCCGTCTGATCGAGAGCCTCGGCAGTGCGTTGCACCTCAGCGGCGGCGGCCGTTTGCAGGTCGGGGTAAAAGTTTTCGGGGGTTTCCGTGGGACCGGTTTCAATGTACCTGGTTGGTGTGGGGGGGGGCGTTGGGGGAATCGGGCTGATCAACTTCCAACCCCAAATCAGCGCAGCCAACACCAATCCAATCAAAGGCAAAGCCACCCACCAGATCAGACTGGAATTGCTGGACACCGGTGCGCCTGTGTACGGCGAGAGATCTGCGTTGATATACACCTGTGTCTGATCATAGACATAACTGGCCCAGTAGCGCAAATAAGCCCGGAGCTGCTCACGCTGGCGGGGATCGCCAATCACATTGCCGGCTGCCTGAACTTTCTCGATAAAAGCAGTGGCTGTTTGGACAACATCCTGCTTTTGCTCTTGCGCCTGCAGCAAAGCCAGATGCTCATCCGATAACTGCCGAAAGGTCGCGATCTTCATGGTGCGGCACTCCCAAAGATGGATTTGGAGAGGATATACAGCTCGGTGGCTGTATCTCGCAGTTTTTTGTCGGCCAGGTGCATGTAAAGGTAGGCGGCGCTGTTGAAGTTTTGGGTCAGTTCGTAGAGCGGCGGCCACCAATCCGGGCGAGAGCCCAGCAGCAGGCCAAACCGCTGCAGCGAACCAGTCCGGGTTGCGGCACGTCCAGCGATATCACCCTCACCTGCCAGGGGGATGCCCAGCAGCCGGGAGGTGGCGCGGCGCAGGTCGGCCAGTTCCAGGGCCCATTTTTCGCCAGTAGCCGTCTGGCCGGGCTGATAGCGGGTGCCAATGTGTTGAATATTCTGCCCAAAATCCAGCAGGGCATCCACCCGGGCAGAGACCGGGCGCCACAGGCTGCGCAAGTCATCCAGGTTTAATTCCTGGGCGTTGGACTGGGCGCGCTCCATTTGCGCCATGAAGGGGGCAAAAGCATTGAGGATTTCATCCAGGGCGTTGTGCAGTTCTTTCCACTCATACAGTGCCTGATGAAAAGCATTGAAGCGCAGCAAAGCCTGGCGAACCTGCTCGGGGCGGGGATCGCCGGCGGGAAACGCCTGACGCAAAGCCGCAACCAGGTCTTGAACATTCAAGCCAATGTTCACCTGGTCGCGGCCAACAAAGTCGCCGCCCTGGGTGCCTACACTGCCTTGAATGGTTGTGCCGTTGCTGTCGCTCATCAGAATATCCTTTATTCAGGACGGCCCAGAGAGGGCAAGAGTTCCAATAGATTTATTATCGCGCTAAATGGTGGGAGGCAGACTGCATTCCGGATGAGTAACAGGGCGAAACTCATACACTAAATGGAAAGCGGGCTGAAGCCCGCACTCCAAATTTAAAGCGTACTCAGTTTCTAAGAAGCCCAACCATCTCAGGCGACCGGAGGGCGGCCACCTTTGAGCGTATCCTGCAAAGCTTTCAGTGCGGTCCAATCGCCAGCCGCTGCCAGGCGAGCCTGTTCGGGCCAGGTGGTGGGGTCGCCAAAGTTCAGACCAGCCGAACGCAACACCAGCTTAATATCCGCCGGGTTGGCAGCAGCCAGGGTTTGATAGCGCGTGATGCCCATGACCCCGAGCACAGAGGCGGTTTTAGGGCCAATCCCTTCAATCACGGTCAGATCATCACCAGGTTCGACCGCTGTGGGCGCGGCAGTTTTTACCGGGCGCGATTTCGCGGCGCCTTTGGGTGCGGCCTGAACGGGCTGAGCTGCCTCTGGCTGGTTGTCGGGCGGCAGGGGGATATCCACATCGACAGCGGCAGTTTTTTGCGGCTGGGGCTTGTTCTTGAAAAGCCAGAGCAGGAGCAGGGCAAAGGGCACCACAGTCAGGGTTAAAAAACGGGGCAGGCGTGAGCGGCGTTTTCGGGATAAGCGCAAGGGATTAGACATCATAGCCTCCAGGGGAAATTCATTGCCGGGACGGGGGAATAACCGTCTGCCCGGCGGCTTCTTGCAGTTTGCGGCGGTGCTGGCGATAGGTCAAAATCGCCCGGTCGCACTGCATGATCTTTTCCCCCATTTTCAGGTCGGTCTTTTTAGGCCACTGATTTGAGACAATCACGCGGTCTTGATTAGCGATGAGTTCACTGCTCCAACGACCGGATAGGTTGACCAGTTCGCGCAGCAGCGGCACACGCATAAAACGCTGATAAAAGCGGCCATACATGATACAGTTTTCGTCATCCACCGGCACAAAGGCGATGGTGATACGCACATCGTCGCTAATCCAGTTATGCCAGATATTGGGGAAGCGGAACTGCAGGAAGGGGTGGCGGGTTGGCGCGGGGAGTTCGTCGGCTTTGCGGGGCGGGGTGCCGTCGTCGAGGCGGTTATAGACCCAGATATTCATCAGGTCGCCTTCAAGCTGCACCAGAGGGCCATCCACCACTTTGCGCCCACCGCGGCCGATGGTGTTGTGATGGACAAACGCCAGGTGGGCCACGTCCAGTTGATTTTCGGCCATGCGCGAGTAGTGCACCGGCCAATGCTGCTGAAAACGGCTGTGGCTGAAATCTGGACCGATGCTGTCGAAAAAGACGGGCGGAGCGGGCGGGGTTTCAGCTTCGCCCCACCAGATCCAAATGTAATCGGCAACTTCGGCGGTGGGATAGACACTAACTTTGAGCGAGCGAGGGATGTCGCCGTTGGCGCCATAAGCCGGTAGATGGGTGCACTGACCGGAGGCGTCATATTCAAAGCCGTGGAAGGGGCAAGCAAGGGCGTTTCCAGTTACTTTGCCCTGACTGAGCCTGGCGCCAATATGAGGGCACAGATCGCGCATACAGACAACCTGACCAGCCGAGGTGCGCCAGAAAACCAGTTTTTCGCCCAGGCGGGTAACGCCAACCGGGCGGCCTGAGCGAACCTCATCAGATTCCAGCACGGCATACCATTGATTGCGGATCATGTGTTCTCCGGAGACATAAACAATACACTTCGATTATAATCCCAATGCCGTGCGCTGGCGCGGCCAGACCGGAGGAGTTTTGAACCGGGTTTGTCTCAATATTCCAATGGAGTCAATCTTATGAACCTTGCTCAATGGGGCAAAATTGCATTAATGGTTGTTTTAACGCTGGTCTCTGGACTGGGTGATTCGCAGGGTTTTATCCATGCAGCGCGGGTGTGGACCGGCAGCAAGTTTAATTGGAATGAGGCGCTGCTGTGCCTGGGTGGATTCACATTTGGGATGATTGCTTACTGGTTTGTCATCCGCCTGATGAATGATTTTGGCATCACTTCACCGGAACTGCAAACCATCGGCTGGTTTGCTGCCACCATCATTGGCGTGGCGCTGTTCAGCGGTGATTTCTTCAAATGGCAGCGATTGGACCAGGGCATTGCCATTGCCGCGCTGGTTGCGGTGGCGTGGCTGGTGGTACGAAAAGGGCATTAGGCCGCTGAAGCGCGATACGCCGCCAGTGTACGTTCACGAATTGATGCGTGGTCCACAATTGGCGCAGGGTAGTCGTGGTCAATGCGCACGCCACAGGCTGATTGAACGGACGGGGGCATCAGCCAGGGGGCGTGGATATACTTGTCTGAGACAGTCATCAGTTCAGGCACCCAGCGGCGGATGAAGCGCCCGGCAGGGTCAAATTTTTCGCTTTGCAGCACCGGGTTGAAGATGCGGAAATAGGGGGCGGCATCGGCGCCAACGCCAGCCGTCCACTGCCAGCCGCCATTATTGGCCGCGGGGTCGCCATCTACCAGGGATTGCATGAACCAGCGCTCGCCAAGCTGCCAGTTGATGAGCAGATCTTTGACCAGGAAAGAGGCCACGATCATGCGGGCGCGGTTGTGCATCCAGCCCAGCGCGGCAAGCTGGCGCATGGCTGCGTCCACCACCGGGTAACCGGTAAGGCCCGCCTGCCAGGCCTGTAAGTCGGCAGGAGCATTGCGCCAGGGGATGCGGCGCAGTTCCGGATTGAGGGTCGTCTTGAGGACATGGGGATAATGATAAAGAATGGCATGGTAAAACTCACGCCAGATCAGTTCATTGAGCCAGACTTCGGCACCCGGAGCGGCGCTCTGCCGGGCAGAAAAGGCGGTGTGAGCCGCCTGGTGCGCCGAGAGCATGCCCAGCCGCAGGTATGGTGAAAGCGCCGAGGTGCCGTCCAGGTCGAGCCGGTTACGGGCGTCGGCATAATCAGACAGCGGTCCGGCGGCAAAATCTGTCAGGCGGCGGTGGGCTTCAGCTTCACCTGCGGGGAAGGCGGTTGAGGGGCTGACCGAGGGAATGGGCAGCGAGGTGAGATCGGGGGGGACGGGCGGAAGCGCAGCCGGGGCCGGGGAGGGGGCGCCAGGGAAGGGCAGAGCCTTCCAGGCCCGGCTGAAGGGGGTGAACACGCGATAAGGTTGCCCATCTGCTTTAAGCACATGGGCAGGGTGAAAAACCGTCAGACCCAGCACCTGCTCCAGCGGCAGTTGGGCTGCCACAGCGGCATCACGGGCGCGGGCATAGGGGCTGTAATCTTCTTCGGCGATGATGCGGGTGGCGCCGGTCTCAGCCAGCAGGCGGGCCAGTTCAACCTCCGCCTGGCCTTGACGCAGAATCAGACGGCTGCCGCGGGCACGCAGGTCGGCATCCAGGGAGCGCAGACCATCAAAAAGAAAAGCCTGCCGCAAGGGGGCAGGCTGATTGAGCAAATGGGGATCGAGAATGAAGACCGGGACAACCCCGGCGCCGAACGACAGAGCGCGCTGCAAGGCGGGGTTATCTGCCAGGCGCAGGTCGCGGCGCAGCCACCAAAGGACAGCCGCCATCAGCCGCCCTGCCCAACTCCGTAGAGGCGCTTGTGAATGGTGCTGAGGGCGCGCACCTGTTCGGCGGCATGGTAAGAAGAACGCACGAGGGGTGCGCTTTCAACCCAGCTAAAGCCAATGCCCAGGCCATATTCTTTCAGTTCGGCAAATTCTTCAAGGGTGTAGTAACGCGCCATGGGCAAATGCTTGCGGCTGGGCTGCAGGTACTGCCCAATGGTCAGAATTTGCACGCCCCAGGTACGCAGGTCGTCCATCACAGCCTTGACTTCGTCCAGCGTCTCGCCCAGGCCGACCATGATGCCGGATTTAGTGAGGATATCGGGGTCCATGCGTTTGGCGTTGGTGAGGGTGGCGCGGGCCCATTCGTAATGATCTTGCGGCTGGACAGTTTTGAAGAGCCGCGGCACCGTCTCGACATTGTGATTCAAAATCTCGGGGCGAGCTTCCACAACCATGCGCAGAGCTTCAGCCGAGCCTTTGAAGTCGGGGATGAGGACTTCGACCGAGCAGCCTGGGCGCAGTTGGCGGATGCGGCGAATGACCATGGCAAAGATGGGGGCGCCGCCATCCCGGCGGTCATCACGGTTGACGCTGGTAATGACAGCATGCTGAAGTTCCATAGAAGCCACCGCCTGAGCCACACGCTCCGCTTCGAGCCAATCAAGCGCGGGCGGGCGTCCGTGTTGGATGTCACAAAAGCCGCAGGTGCGGGTGCAGACATTGCCAAGCATCAGGAAGGTGGCGGTGCCGGAGCCCCAGCATTCGCCCATGTTGGGGCAGGCTGCTTCTTCGCAGACGGTATGCAGCGCTTTGCGACGCATGAGCGCCTGGAGCTGCTCATAAGTTTCGCCACTGGGAGCGCGCACTTTAATCCAGGAGGGCCGGCGCAGCGGGGTTGTATCCACTGTTTCCGGGTTTACGCGGGCACGGGTAGGTTCAGGTGTCATGGGTTGGATTATAGCCGTTCCGGGGGAGCGAATCAAGTGAGGAAGATTGGACAGGCTAAGACGGGGTTATTGGATTTCGCCGCGCCGACGCAAGGTGATGAGGATGAACAGGTAAATCAGGCCAATGATGGGATATTGGAGCGCCAGCCCGCGCCCCACCAGCGGGCCATACAACAGTCCGGCAATGATGATGCCCACCTGCAGCCAGATGACGGTGCGGCTGCGGCTGGCCATCAGACGGTAGCCGATGAAATTGGCAGCCGCAAAGGCCAGGTTGAACAGGCCATCGGCGAGATAGGTGGGGTTGAAGCCGCTGACCAGGCCCAACAGGTTAATCAACCCCATGATCAGGCCAAAGACTGCGGTGAGCAGGAACAGGTTGTGCATGGCGCGGTAGAGCGCGCCGGGCTTGGTGGATGTGGACACGCAGGTAATTATATCAGAACTGCAAGCGTTCCAATTTTAACCTTGATAAGCTCATCAATCAACTGCGCCAGAGTATTCTTTCAGCCACTGAAGAATAGCTTTCTTGACCTGTTTCCAGGTGATCTTCTCAAGCAATATTGGATCTGGTTCTTTCTCGGCATCATCAAAATAAGCCAGTCCATATAGAACCGGGCTGATATCACTGACATTGAATTTTTTCTGAAAAAGAGACAAAGCATCGGCCAACGAGCAATGGCGACCCAGCAACAGGTGGGTGTCATAAAAATCTTTGCGGGTGCCACGCTGCGCAATGGCAGATAATTTCATACATACCAGATCATCCAGGCTGGCAAGGGCCGTCTGGTTAGCAGGCCAAACTTCCAGCGGGTTTAGCAAGGGATAGCAAAATTCAATGAGGCTGATGCGCACATTACCAATCTGACCATAAAGGGTTCCGGGCGCAAAGTGACCTGTTTCGAAAGGCATACCAGTTTCTCGTAAACGCTGTGCCAAAGCCAAAACATCAGGGATGTGTGCTGTTGTAAACCAATCTAAATCCACAGATTGGCGATGACCATAGTAAATTGCAAGGGCTGTGCCACCTGCTAGATAGTATCCCTGCTCTGTGAGCCAGCCCCCTATCTGGGCCAGAACGGATTCCTGCTCTCGGTTTATACCGGCGTTTGTAAAGTTCATCGCGCCAGCCTTCCTTCCCAGGGTTGAGATGCTGCCGCGCGTACCCAGCGAGATACCCTGGCATGAGGCAGATCCAGAACGACTTCCCACAGGCGCAACTGGCGCGGCTGAAGGCCGGCGCCATTGTGCTGCTCAATCCACTGACGTAACGCGGCATCACCCAGTTCAGTCCTCAGCCAACTGATTGCTTCCCAGTTTCCCGCCTGGAGCAAACGACGGATGATAAAATCGGGCTGCTCACTGAATGTCAATGCGGAAAAATCGCAATCCCAGAAAAATACCTTTAGAAAGGCAGGTAAAGCTACGTTCATAGAATAAAGTGTACTCCAGATTAATCCCTTGCGCAAATGAAACTACTCGATGTGTTTGTCCCAAAGTTGGTTGGCGAAATAGAGAAAATGGAGGGGGCAGATTACAACACGGGAAAGGCAAAGGTTATCAGGACACGCCGACACCCGCAGTCATCAGTCCGCTGGCCATTCCCTCCCAGGTCTTGTAACCGCGAACTGTTCGGGCCCTCATTTTCATCTTGCCAATCACTTGTTCGGTGGGGTTGTTGGTCCAAGGGACATCCGGCTGCCAGTCAAATACTCGATAGTGAGCCCAATTACCTGCCAAACGCACGATCAAGGCCCGCAGCTTGTCCACACTCGACCATTCATGCCCCATTTGCCCCCACTGACTGGGGGGAAACCGGCGCGATAAGGCCACCAGGCGCTTGTCTCCCTCGATTGGCAAATCGCGTAAGATCTGGTGCGCTTCCTCAGCCACCCCGACCCACTCCGGCGGCAGACATGCTTTGAGCTCATGCACCGCCAGACCCACCCACCGCCGCACATGAAACTGGCAGATCTGATGCTCCAACTGTAGGGCTGCTGCTGCCTGTTTATAACTGGACAGGTCGTCCGTCACAATCACACTCACTCCCAGCCGCTGCATCAGCGGTTCCAGGAATCCCTTTACGGCTTGTGGGTCTTTCTCATCCACATAACCCACCATCACCGGCTCTCCCGTGCCCAGATCAACCGCCACCAGTACTGGCTGTGTTTTCGCCCAGCCCCGCACATACGCCCCATCCACACCCAAGACCCGCACCGGCTTCCAATACCGCGCTTGGCTCAACTCCCTGGCTCGTTGCTGAATATCCCGCCAGATGCTCATCCGGCTCAATTGGATCCGAAAAACACTCAGATATCGCGAACTCCCCCGGTAACTCATTCCCAAAATCCAGCCAATCGCAGCCACGGCCCTCATCCGGGCCGTCTGCTGCCCACGATCTACGCCTTCGGGATAATGTCGAAACGTCCTTCGGCAGCGGCAGCAGCGATATCGATACACCCACACCTCCCCCAGCCACGGATCCTTGACCCGTTTTCCTGCCCCGCCCCAGCGTTGAAAGGTCTCTCCGGGGCAATAGGGGCAGCGGCGTGGTCTTTCTTCCTGGCAATACTTGACTTCTGGCAGTCGTAGTGTGACAATGGACATGGCAAGTTCCCGTATTTGTTGTGGTTTGCTTACCTTACATATTACGGCGAACTTGCTCTTTTTTCAAAACCTACCAACTTTGGGACAGAGACCGCGGATCTTGGGGCGACACCCGCTCAAAGGCGCGGGGGAGCGCCAGCCGCTGTCCCCCGATTTCGCCTACCTGCCCCACAATCCCGAAAATCACCGCCGGCAGGGCCCGATTCGCCGTGGGATGGTAATGCTTACTCGGGCAATGCTTCAAGGCTGGCCGCCAGAAAGCGGTCACATCGGCGGCCACCACGCGATAGCCCTCATAGCAATGCACTTGCCAATCGGGGATGGCTTGGATATAAGCTTGCCACCAGCGCAGGAGGACGGCCGTCCGCCACACCCCACCCCGGAAAGCCGCCCAGGCCCGCCGCACGGCGACGTCCGAAAGCCCGATGGTTTTAAGGGCGGGGAAGAGCGCGCCGCGTTCTGGTAACAGTGTGCCACTGAGGAGCATCCAGATGAATTGCAAAAGAGCTAAATTGGTTCCGATGGGTAAATCTTGGGTTAGGGTAATCAGGACAGATATGGTAAGATCAATACCGGTAATGGGTTCACCTCATGGTTAGGTTTTCTGGACAGAGTAAGCTTACCATAGGTTGGACCCATTTCCGTTTCTACCGCGGCCTCACTTAGCGGAAACTAAAGAAGTAATAGACACCGGATTTAAGCTCATCCAAGATTTATATGTACTTTGCCTGGCATTCACAAATCATCCACAAGGTCATCAATTTAATATACTTTTCTGGAGGATTAAACAGTGGTTCTACTTGATAGGGTAAAAAGCAGAATTACCATACTTGGTGATGGTTCTATCACATTACAAATCCGCCAACTTCCCATTCTAGTCCGGTGTGTTGATACACCTGGAGCGTGACAAAAATCCCAAATTTAACCGTATGACGACTTCTACAAGTACTTTTTACAAACCACATTGTAGCTTAATCCCATTTTTTGATGTATAATACTCAAAATTCATACAACGCATTGACCAGGACGAGTAATTGTGGACGTCCCCTTCAGAGAGAAGGAATCACCGGCTGAAAGTTCCTTCAGAAAACCCACAATGAAAACCACCTGCGAGCGGTATCCGGAACGGGAGCAATCCCCAGTATGGTGAACGGCAGCCCCGTTATCGGCAAAATGAGATGATCCGGGCAACTGGATCAAGTTGGGTGGAACCGCGTGATGAAAACTCTCGCCCCAAGTGGGCTGGGAGTTTTTTTATTGGGCACTTTCGAATAGGAGGCAAAAATGTCAGACAAAAAAGAAGTTTACGAAGAATCAGAACTCTACCGGATTCGGCATTCCACTGCCCATATCATGGCGCAGGCAGTACTGGAGCAATTCCCGGATGGCAAGGTCGCCATTGGTCCCGCCATTGATGACGGCTTTTATTATGATTTTGATTTGCCGCGCCCGCTGACCCCCGAGGACCTGGAAAAAATTGAACGCAGGATGCGCAGCATCATTCAATCCCGGGTTCGGTTTGAGCGCCGGGTGGTCAGTGCAGAAGAAGCCAGGCAGATCTTCCATGATCAACCATACAAGCTGGAATTAATTGCCGGACTGGAAGAGGGCAAGCTGGACGAGGACGGAAATCCCGTCACAGAGAAACCCGAAATTTCCATTTATGCACATGAAGGATTCGTGGATCTCTGCCGGGGTCCGCACGTGGAAGTCTCCAGCCAGATCAATCCAGCAGCCGTCAAGCTGCTCTCGGTTGCCGGGGCATACTGGCGCGGTGACGAACGGCGTCCCATGCTCCAACGCATCTACGGTACGGTCTGGAATAATCCCCAGGAGTTGAAAGACTACCTGTGGCGGATTGAAGAAGCCAAAAAACGGGATCACCGCAAGATTGGTCATGACCTGGATCTCTTCAGTTCCGTGGATGAGATTGGTGCCGGGCTGATTCTCTGGCATCCCAAGGGGGCAAAAGTCCGCAAGCTGGTTGAGAACTTCTGGAGCGAGGAGCACGAGAAATCCGGATATGATTTTGTCTATACTCCCCACATTGGCAAATCGCAGTTATGGGAAACCAGCGGTCACCTGGGCTTCTACAAGGAGAACATGTACTCCCCGATTGATATTGAGGGGCAGCAGTATTACCTGAAGCCAATGAACTGCCCGTTCCACATCCACATCTATAAAAGCTCCCTGCGTTCCTACCGCGACCTGCCAATTCGCTACGCTGAGGAAGGGACGGTCTACCGGTTTGAGCGCAGCGGCGTGATGCATGGCTTGATGCGGGTGCGGGGGTTTACCCAGGATGATGCACATCATTTCTGCAGACCGGACCAGATGCCTGCGGAGATCGATTTTGTGCTGGATTTCAGCCTGCACATCCTGCGCAGCTTTGGTTTCACCGACATTCATGCCTACCTGAGCACAAAACCGGAAAAAGCTGTTGGCGAGCCGGAACGCTGGATCGCTGCTGAAGCAGCACTGCGGGCATCACTGGAGCGCGCTGGCGTGGAGTACGATGTGGACCAGGGCGGCGGGGCATTCTACGGACCCAAGATTGACCTGAAGGTCAAGGATGCCATCGGCCGCGAGTGGCAGTTGTCCACCATCCAGTTTGACTTCAACAATCCCGAACGGTTCGACCTGACCTACATTGGCGAAGACGGGCAGCCCCACCGACCTTACATGGTTCACCGCGCCCTGCTTGGCAGCCTGGAACGGTTCTTTGGTGTGCTGATTGAACATTACGCTGGTGCATTCCCCGTCTGGCTCTCCCCCGTGCAGGCAGCCCTAATTCCAATTGCCGACCGGCACGTGGATTACGCCCGGGAGGTTGCAGCGGAACTGCGCCAGGCTGGTCTGCGCGTGATGGTGGATGACCGCGGCGAACGGATGAATGCCAAGATTCGGGATGCC
>Ga0116187_1000212_pt1 | contig 72714 bp, 43 predicted proteins | sample AD_JPNNA6_MetaG_FD_89755 | JGI IMG/M metagenome (GOLD analysis project Ga0116187, IMG submission 89755) | Active sludge microbial communities of municipal wastewater-treating anaerobic digesters from Japan - AD_JPNNA6_MetaG | ecosystem: Engineered > Bioreactor > Anaerobic > Digestate | place... | reverse complement strand
CTATTACGCTTGGCAATATCTCTCTTAATAGTTGATCTGTTTTCATTCCGCAAAGATAATGCTATTCATGAATTTTGGGGAATATTCTTGTCGCTATACCAACCCCACCTATCCGCTGATCCGTTTTTTGGGGATTTTCTGCAAACAAAAAAAGCACCCTTGTGAGGTGCTTTGTGTGGGCCCAACAGGACTTGAACCTGTGACCCCCTGATTATGAGTCAGGTGCTACTAACCAGCTGAGCTATGGGCCCTGATTGCTTCATCAATTTTTGATTGACCCCGCAAATCGAATGCAAAAGTAATTCTTTTTTTTCTAAAATCAAAGCGTCAGACTCTAAAAAAGTAAAGGCAACGATGTTTTTCTTCCCTATATAGGAAAGAAAAGAACCGCTTCTGAAATTCAGAAACGGCTCTTTTGTGAATTCTTGTTTTGTTAATCGTGTTCATAACGCATAAAAGTGTCATGACTCGATCTGATGAGAATCGCTTTATTTCTTGAACAGTGTTCCGAAGATGGTGCGAACCAATTCGGTTCCGATTTTTCGTCCGAAAGATGAAGCGATATTGCCTAAGAACTTATCAGCTGCTTTGCCAACAGTTGACGTTGATTTTGTGCTTGTCTTTCTGGCTTCACGTGTTTCTCTCTCTAGCTCTTTCTCTCTTTCTTTGCGTTCCTTCTCTGCCTCTTCTTCTGCTTTTGCTTTCTCTTCCGCCTTGTTCTTTTCCTCCGCTTTCTCTTCCAAAATTTCGAATGCAGACTCACGGTCTACCATCTTCTCGTAAGTGCCGTAGAGCGGAGATTTGCGGATGGCTTCTGTGCGCTCTTCTGCAGTTAGTGGACCAATCTGTCCTTGTGGACAAAGCATCTTGGCACGTTCAACAAGCATAGGTGCGCCCTTTTCGTCGAGGAATGAGATCAGAGCTTCTCCTGTCTCCAATTGTAAAATGGCTTGTTCCGTGTCAAATTTTGGATTGGTACGGAATGTCTGTGAGATAGCTTTGATGTCCTTCTGATCTTTTGGAGTATAGGCTCTTAATGCATGTTGGATGCGGTTTCCTAATTGACCCAAGATGTTTTCTGGAATATCCATCGGATCTTGTGTGATGAAGTAGATGCCGACACCCTTCGAACGGATGAGTCGTACAATCTGCTCAATCTTTTCGAGCAAAGCCTTTGATGCATCATTGAAGAGGAGGTGAGCCTCGTCGAAGAAGAATATGAACTTAGGCTTCGGAAGATCTCCAACCTCTGGCAGCTGCTCGTAGAGCGATGACAACAACCATAGAAGGAATGCTCCGTATAGTTTTGGAGCGTTGAATAGCTTGTCGGCTGCCAAAATATTAATCACACCTTTCCCCTTCTCTACCTGAAGAAAATCGTTGATGTCAAAATCGGGTTCGCCGAAGAACTTGTCTCCGCCTTCTCCTTCCAATCGTAATAATCCGCGTTGGATGGCTCCGATGCTCGCCGAAGTGATGTTTCCGTATTTGTTGGTATACTCTTTTGCGTTTTCGCCTACATAGTTCAGCATTGAACGCAAGTCTTTCAAGTCGATTAATAGAAGCTTGTTGTCGTCTGCAATTCTGAAAATAGCGTTCAGAACGCCAGTCTGAGTCTCGTTCAACTCTAAAATTCTGGATAGAAGAAGTGGACCCATGTCAGAGATGGTGGCACGGAGCGGATGACCTTGTTCTGCGTAGACATTGAAGAATCGCGCTGGGTAGGCTTGAAAGTTGAACTGAACTCCGAATTCATCCTGTCTCTTTGCGATGAACTTAGACAAAGTTCCTGCTTTGTATATACCGGAAAGGTCGCCTTTCATATCTGCCATGAAAACGGGCACACCCAAATCACTGAATGATTCTGCCAATACTTGTAATGAAACCGTCTTACCTGTACCTGTTGCACCGGCAATCACGCCGTGACGGTTAGCTTTGTCTGCACATATAAACAAAGGCTTGTCTGAATGTGCTACGTAAAGATTGTCGTTTTGGTCTAACATGTTTTTCCTATTTGTTAAGAAACTGTTTTTTTGTAAGTTTTAGAATGAGATTAGAATGCCAGTCGATATTGCAGAATACGCTGAAATTTTCACTAGTTGCGGAGTCTCTTCTTCGACTTTGACACTGCTATCTGATAAAGTTCGGCAAGTTATTAAGAATTCAGCAGAAACGAAAGCGTTTTTTGAAAATTGCATTTTGGTTGCGATCAACTAATTCGATCCATGAATATGATGGATGATTTTCTGCTCAAAAGGGCTTGCCTCATGCTGTTTTAACATAAAAAAAATCAAATCCTCTCTCGTTATCGTTAAAATGTAGTAAGTTTGTTTTTCAAGTATAAACATAGTGATTGATTGTATGAAACGTTTGGTTTTTGTTGTTTTTATCCTGCTATTTTCGCTGACGGCTTTTTCTCAAGATACAAAAACAACAATTAAAGGAAGTTTGATTGATTCGGAGACCAATGAACCATTGGAGTTTGCTACCGTTCAATTACTTCAGTTGCCCGATAGCAGTTTGGCTACGGGAAATATTACCGATAAAAATGGACTTTTTATTTTGAATGATGTAAAAAAAGGCAATTACATCATACGCATCTCTTTTGTCGGATATCAGATCAAAGATTTAGCCGTTAAGGTGAGCGGGATGAAAGATAACGTGACGCTCAAAACCATCTCCATCGCTCCTGACACTAAACTTTTACAGAGCGTTACGGTAGTTGGACAGGCAGCTCCTGTGACGATTAAGAATGATACGATCGAGTTTAATTCGACCGCCTTTCGTGTGGCAGATGGTGCCATGTTGGAAGATTTGGTCAAGAAGTTGCCAGGCGCTGAAATCTCTTCGGATGGTAAACTGATGGTAAACGGCAAGGAGGTCAAGAAAATTTTGGTAGATGGCAAAGAGTTTTTCTCCGATGATCCGAAAGTTTCTCTGAAAAACCTTCCTGCCAATATGGTTGATAAGGTGAAAACTTACGATAAGAAGAGTGAAAATGCCCAGATGACCGGAATTGATGATGATGATGAGGAGACCGTGCTGGACCTTACCGTAAAGAAGGGAATGAAGAAAGGCTGGTTCGGAAATGTATTGGGCGGACTTGGAAATAAGAGCAGATATGAGGCAGGTGGAATGATGAACCGTTTCACCGACGATTCTAACTTCTCCGTTCTTGCTTCGACTAACAATACTAATAATGCTGGATTTTCGGAGTTTGGTGATACCGATTTTGGCCGACAAGGTGCAGCCGGATCCGGTGTTACTTCGTCAAAAATGGCGGGAGCTACGTTTGCTCATAATTATAAAAAGACAGAAGTGGGAGGTAATGTTCAGTATGGTTATTCTGACAATGATGCAGAGAAACGTAGTGCAACTGAAACATTTTTGGAAGACGGTTCTTCCTATAAAAACGATACCAGCACCACCCGCAGGAAAAGGGATGATGTGGCATCTAATTTCCGTTTGAAATGGACTCCAGATACGATGAACACGATTCTCTTCATTCCTAGAATGACTTTTAGTAGAACAAAATTTGATAGTCATGGAGGTTCTCAAACAAGCAATTCTTTTTATACTCCGTTGAATAGAAAACAGGTTTTTAGTAATAGTGAGGGCGATAATTTCGATATCAATGGTATGTTGCGTTATGTGCGTAAATTGAATGACAGAGGTAGAAACATCTCCATTTTGGCGAAGATGGATTATCTCCATAACCAGTCTGACAACTACTCCAACTCGGTGACCGATTTCTTCATGTATGACGAGGAGGGTAATGAAATGGACAGTGTCTTATTGACCGACAGATATACGGATAAACTGAGTAACAGCTACACCTACGATTTTGAAGTTGCTTATACCGAACCTATTTTTAAGAACCATTATTTGCAGGTAAAATATGGATTCCAACACCGCTATTCTGAGTCTCAATCGTTTGCATATGACCGAGCGGTAGAGCCTTCTGATTTTTTGGATTCGTTGAGCAGTAAGGTCGAAAATAATTACAACAATCATGTGATTGAAGTTGGATTGCAAGGAAAATATACGAAATTGAATTACAAGGCCGGGCTCTCTCTTCAACCACAGAACTCAACCTCTGAGACAAGCATTGGTCCCAACAAAGGAAAGACTTTGGAACAGAAGGTGGTCAATTTTGCACCGAATATCTGTTTCCGCTATAAGTTTTCAAAGAAAAACTCTCTTACTTTAAACTATCGCGGACAGAGCAGTGCACCTAACATTGAATACCTTCAGGAGGTGATTGACCAAGATGATCCGTTAAATTTAAAATATGGAAATCCTGATTTGAAGCCATCTTTCACAAACAATGTGCGTTTGCGTTACAACCTCTACAATAGCGAGACACAACGAAACCTCATGTTCAACTTGGGCTACAGCAACACGCTCAATTCCGTGGCTAATAAGATGATTTACAATACTCGTACGGGAGGTAAAGAGACTTATAAGGTGAATGTAAATGGAAACTGGAACACAAACGCATATTTAGTTTTGGGAACGCCGTTGGGTAATAGAAAGTTTACGGTTACTAACTCTACTAATGCAACCTATTCTGAGCGTGTCTCTTTCGCATCAGAAGGAAACAAACTGAATGTAGAGACGAAAGAGTCCAAGGAGTGTACTACACAATCATTTAATATGAATGATAAATTGACGGGTAGTTACCGTGTGGATATGTTTGATATTTCGCTGAATGCTTCTATCGCTTATTTGAATGCTTATAACAAGATCCAGAAGAACAGTAATCGAAACACCTTTGATTACGAGTTTGGAGGAAATGCCAATCTTTATCTGCCTTGGGAGCTATCCATCTCTACAGATATGAACTATAACCTCTATTCTGGTTATACAGATGGGTTTGACGACAGAGAGTTAATTTGGAATGCGCAGATTGCCAAAAACTTCTTGAAAGATAATGCGGCAACCATCCGAATCAAGTTTTACGATGTTTTGCAGCAACAGAACAGTCTGTTCCGAAGCGTAAGCGAAACAGAAATCTGCGATACCGAATTCAATACGTTAGGAAGCTATTTCATGATACACCTTGTTTACCGTATCAATACTTTGGGTAAAAAGTCGTTTAAGAAAGATAAGGACGATGATGATGGACCTCGTCCAATGCGAGGCGGAGGTCGTGGCGGCTTGCAAGGTGGCCGTTGATACACCGGCAGGGAGAGTGAATTAATTCACCTATCTATAGGCTGGAAGATAATAATACAAACCTTTATCGATAAAAAAGCCGAAGTGTAATCATTACACTTCGGCTTTCCATATAAAATCGATTTTTTTTATTTCTCTATCTTTTCTGTTACCTCTATCTCGCTAAGAGGCTTTTTCTTCTTCAACTCGAAGTCGCGGCCTAGATACTTGTCCCTTACAATAGGATTGGAAGCCAACTCTTCTGGAGTTCCTTGGAATAAAATTCGACCTTCAAACAAAAGGTATGCACGGTCTGTGATGGTCAAAGTCTCGTCTACGTTGTGGTCGGTTATAAGGATACCGATGTTCTTGTCCTTCAATTTCCAGACAATGTCCTGAATGTCTTGTACGGCAATTGGGTCGACACCTGCAAATGGCTCGTCGAGCATGATGAACTTTGGCTCAATGGCAAGACATCTGGCAATCTCTGTTCTACGTCTCTCACCTCCAGAAAGACGGTCTCCTAGGTTTTTGCGTACATGGCCTAAATTGAACTCCTCAATAAGACTTTCCAATTTCTGCTTTTGGTACTCCTTAGAAAACTTCGTCATTTCCAATACGGAACGTATGTTGTCTTCTACAGACATTTTGCGGAACACAGAAGCCTCCTGTGCCAAATAGCCGATACCGATTTGAGCACGGCGGTAAACCGGATAGCTTGTGATGTCCTGATCGTTCAAAAATATGCGGCCTTCGTTAGGCACAATCAAACCTGTTGTCATGTAGAAAGTGGTGGTTTTTCCTGCTCCGTTTGGACCAAGTAGACCAACTATTTCACCTTGTTTTACGTTGATAGACACGTGGTTGGCAACTGTTCTCTCGCCATATTTCTTTACAAGATTGTCGGTTCGAAGAACCATTTTCTCGTCCATATTCATTATAAAATGTTTTTTGCAAAAATAGTGTAACTTTTAGAAAAACACAATTGATTACCTTATATTTGCAAATTGAAATTGAGTCGGACGGTTTTTGCGTCAACTTTCCGCCCTTGGAAAATGAGAATTTCGCTCAGACAGATGACTCCCCATTAAATTTTAAGTAAATGAAAACAGACTCAAAATCTGTGAATAGTGGAAAGAATCTCTTTATAGAGACTTACGGCTGCCAAATGAACGCGGCAGACAGCGAAGTGGTGGCTTCTGTCATGCAAACGATCGGTTATCAGATAACCGAGAACATTGAAGATGCCGATGCTGTTTTTGTCAACACATGTTCAATTAGAGACAATGCGGAGCAGAAAATCAACTCCCGTCTTCAGTATTTTAACTCTTTACGTAAAAAGAAAAAAGGATTGATCGTTGGTATTCTAGGCTGTATGGCCGAGCGTACCAAAGATGAACTTCTTAAAAACGAGGCGGTCGACTTGGTAGTCGGTCCTGATGCCTATTTGGACTTGCCGAATCTGGTGGGTCAGGCAGAACTTGGAGAGAAGGCGATGAATGTAGAGCTTTCTACTACGGAGACCTATAAGGATATTCTTCCTCGAAGATTAGGCAACTTCAGTATCAGCGGTTATGTTTCCATTATGCGTGGATGCAATAACTTCTGTTCGTATTGTATCGTGCCTTATACTAGAGGCCGTGAACGTAGCCGTGAAGTTGAGAGCATCATAAATGAGATAAAGGATTTGCAGGGCAAAAACTATAAAGAGGTTATCCTTTTAGGTCAGAATGTCAACTCGTACAATTACAATGCTGAGAGCGGAGAGGAGATAACGTTCCCTAAGCTTTTGAAAATAATTGCAGAGGAGTTCCCTACAATGCGAATCCGTTATACAACTTCGCACCCGAAGGATATGAGCGATGAAACCTTAAAAATCATGGCAGCTTATCCTAATATCTGTAATCATATTCACCTTCCAGTTCAGTCGGGTAGTGACAAGATACTTCAACTCTTGAACCGTAAATATACGCGCGAATGGTATTTGGAGCGTATTGCGGCCATTAGTCGTATTCTTCCAGATTGTGGAATTACTACCGATGTATTTTGCGGTTTCCATGATGAAACGGAGGAAGATCATCAGCAGACGTTGTCTCTTATGAGAGAGGTAGGTTTCGATGCTGCCTTTATGTTCAAGTATTCTGAACGCCCAGGTACATACGCATCTAAGAAGTTGCCTGATAATATTTCAGAGGAGGTAAAAATAGCCCGTTTGAACGAGATTATTGCTTTGCAGACTCAACTCTCTGCTGAGAGCAACAAGAAAGACGAAGGCAAAGTGTTCGAGGTTTTGGTAGAGGGCGTTTCTAAACGTTCTAAGGACCAATTGTACGGACGTACACAACAGAATAAGGTGGCCGTTTTTCCTCGTTGTACATATAAAATAGGCGACTTTATCCATGTGAAAGTCCTTTCTTCTACAGCTGCTACTCTGATTGGTGAGGTTGTAGAATAAAAAATAGTTGTTCTGAAAGAATAGGGACCATACCATCAATCGAATGGATATGGTCCTTTTTTATTGAATACAACCTCTTTTTGCATTTCCCATGCAAAATCATTAATTTTACCGCCTTAAAAAGTTTATAGAAATGAACGGGATAAAAAAAATGAAGGGTGAACCAGCGTTCGCTTTCGTAGTCAACTTTCTGATGATGATGCTGGCCTTCAGCTTGTGCAGGGTTTTCTTTTATTTGGCTAATGCAAGCCTTTTTACAGATATGACCTTCGGTCATTTTATGGAATTGATGAAAGGCGGTCTTCAGTTTGATTTGACGGCGCTACTCTACACCAACGCACTTTACCTTGTTATGCAGATTCTTCCATTTCCTTTTAGATACAACGAGCTTTATCAGAAAATAGCGAAATGGATCTTCGTGGTGACCAATTCTTTGGCAATTATTGGAACAAATATAGATGTTGTTTATTTCCGTTTCACGGGACGAAGAACAACATCTTCCGTTTTCTCTGAATTTGAAAATGAGGGTAATCTGGGTAAGGTTTTCGAAGATGCAATTATCAGCAACTGGTATGTCTTCCTTTTTGTTATCCTTTTGATTTTTGCTGTTTATAAATTTTATTATTTTCCGACAAAACAAGAAAAGGCAAAGGCTGGATGGACCTATTATCTATGCCATACGGGTTTGTTTTGCTTGTTTGTTTATTTCACAATCATAGGAATAAGAGGCGGCTTTGGTGCATACGTAAGACCTATCACCATGAGCAATGCCAATCAATATGTTAATAAGTCAAATGAGTCTGCAATCGTTTTGAATACTCCTTTCTGTGTTTATCGAACTTTGAGCAGATCTCCCTATAAGGATCCTAAATATTTTAGGAGTCGGAACGAGATGGAACAATATTTTTCTCCAATGCATTATCCGAAACCAACGGGTCAATTTAAACCGATGAATGTGGTAATTATCATTATGGAGAGCTTTGGAAAAGAGTATATCGGATACTTCAACCATGATCTGGATAATGGAACTTATAAGGGATATACACCATTCTTGGATTCTTTGCTAGCAGAGAGTCTTTCTTTCGATTATTCATTTAGTAATGGACGTAAGTCTATTGATGCTATGCCGTCTATTTTGTCGAGCATTCCGATGTTCAAAGAGCCATACGTGTTGACTCCTTACTATGTGAATGAAATCAACAGCATCGCTTCTTTACTCGGAGAAAAGGGATATTATTCAGCCTTTTTCCACGGTGCACCGAATGGTTCTATGGGATTCCAGGCTTTTGCAAAGTCTGCCAAGTTTAAGGATTATTTCGGAATGGATGAGTATGACGGACCAGATGCTTTTGATGGAACTTGGGCTATTTGGGACGAGGAGTTTTTTCAGTTCTTTGCGAAAAAGATGGGCGGATTTAAACAGCCATTTGTTACCTCTATTTTCTCGGCTTCGTCTCATCATCCGTTCAGTATTCCTCAGAAATACGAAGGCAAGTTTCCTAAAGGCGACAAGCCTATACATCAATGCATAGGTTATTCTGATTATGCTTTGAAACGTTTCTTTGAAGCCATGTCAAAATACGAATGGTTCAACAATACATTGTTCGTTTTGTCTGCAGACCATACCAATCAGGTGACCCATAAAGAGTATACTACCGATGCGGAAGCTTATTCCATACCGATCTTTTTCTATAATCCAGGAAGTAACCTAAAAGGCAAAAAAAAGGAACTGGTTCAGCAGATCGATATCATGCCAAGTATCCTTGGTTATCTGAATTACGACAAACCATACGTGGCATTCGGCAACGATGTGCTAACTCAGTATGACCCGAACAAATATAATGTGAATTACAGCAATCAGATGTATCAGATCTATCGTGGCGATATGCTGTTTCAGTTTGATGGAGAAAAACCGAAGGCGCTCTATAATTATAGAAATGATAGGATGCTCCAGCATAATTTGATAGGTAAAATGCCGGTTCAGGATACCATGGAGGTGCTGCTGAAAGCCAATATCCAACAGTATCTGACAAGAATGATAAATAATGAATTAATAATTAAGTGATGAGCAAGAAAGAAATTGTTAAGGTAGGTTTCATTTATTATGTTTTATCCACTCTAGTTGTTTCTATTCAGTTTCTTTTTTATCTGCTGAACAGCCCGCAATTGGAGTATATGGATTTTAGCGGAATGTTTTTTTTCGTGACGGCTGCCATCTCTCAAGCAGCATTGTTCACTTTGATCCCGTTTCTTCTGGTTTTTCTTCCTGTTGCTTTGATTACAGGAAAGGATAAACTGTCTTATGCGCTTTTTCTCATTTTCATTGCATTGGAAGAGATTCTCCTATATATCAATGGCTTTGTGTTCAGTCTATATAAGTTTCATATCAATGGTTTTGTGCTTAGCCTTTATTTTGGAGAGGGTGGTGATGAGATTTTTACGTTCGACTTTATGGTCTATCTGAAGATCACCGCAGCTGTCGTTTTTGTTGTTGTAGGCAATGTTTTGTTGGTGATGGTGGCAAGGAAGATATACAAACAATTCAATAAGATCTATTTCGTCCCTTGCTTGTCAGTAATGATTTTCTTCCTTCTCTTTTCCAATCTTTTTCACGCATACGCAGCCGTGGTGCAGAAACAGTCGGTCATTAAGAGTTCTTCCCATATCCCTTATTATTTTCCACTTACGGCAAACAGATTGATGATAAAATTGGGCGTCATAACTCCCGATGATCTTGTTACTGCCGATTTCGGAAAGAATGGAAATGTTGGTCTTAAATATCCTTTGAAGAAGTTGGATGTGGATTCTGTTTCTCGTAAAAATATAGTGGTTATAGTCATTGATTCATGGAATTACAATTCGATGAATCCGGAGGCTATGCCTAATGTTTATTCTTTCTCTTCGAAAAATGCTGTTTATGAGAACCATTTGAGCAGCAGTAACGGAACAAGAGGCAGTATTTTCGGGCTTTTCTTCGGAACGTCATCTTATTATTGGACTGATTTTGACGTGTCTGGCGTTACTCCCCTCTTAGTCGATGAACTGCAAAAAGAGAATTATGCGATAAAAACATTCCCTAGCGCAACTTTGCAAAACCCTAATTTTGCAAAATTGCTTTTCTATAAGGTCCCAGGCATAAATGCCAATACGAATGGTGCAACAACGTTTGATAGAGATTGCCAATTGACGAAAGATTTCGTTTCCTTTGTCGACACCTCCAAGGTTGGGGACAAACCGTTTTTCGCTTTCTTGTTTTATGATCTTGCCCATAGTTTTGAATGTCCGAAAGACAGGGCGCGCAAGTTCATTCCTAGTTGGGATTTCGCCGATTACATGAAGCTCAATAACGATATGGATCCAACACCGTTTTGGAATCTTTATCTGAACTGCGTGAATGCTGTCGACTCGCTGGCTGGAGTGGTTTTGAATAAGTTGGAAGAAAAAGGCCTTCTGGACAATACAATCGTTGTCATTACGGGCGATCATGGTCAAGAGTTTAATGAGAATCATAAGAATTATTGGGGTCATGGAAGTAATTATACTTATCCTCAGATTCATGTGCCGTTTATTGTCCACAGACCAGGAGGAAAGGCGGAGAGACATACTTATCGAACCACGCACTATGATGTGTCTCCAACTCTCATGCGAGAGGCTTTGGGAGTGAAGGGCGATCCTCAGGATTATAGCATGGGAAGATTACTTACCGATTCCACTTTCAGAAATTGGCATGTGGTGGGAGACAATCTGAACTTCGCATTCATTGTGGAAGATAATGTCATTATTGAAAAGAAACCATCGGGAAGTCTTGAGATTTACGATGCTCATCTCAATCCGCTGGACAATTATAAAGTGAAATCGAAAGATTTGAATCAAGCCATCCTCAATCTGAATAAATTCTATAAGTAGAAAGTGTCTGGAATGTGTTATCTTTGTAAATCAGTATTTTAATAATATAGCAATGGCAAAAGAATTGGAACTGAAGTACGGATGTAATCCGAATCAAAAGCCCTCACGTATTTTTATGGAAGAGGGAGAACTTCCTATCGAGGTGTTGAACGGACGCCCCGGTTATATTAACTTCCTCGATGCTTTTAACAGCTGGCAGTTGGTAAAGGAATTGAAAGCAGCAACAGGTCTTCCTGCAGCAGCATCTTTCAAACATGTAAGCCCTGCAGGTGCAGCTGTGGCTGTCGAACTTTCTGATACGTTGAAGAAGATTTATTTCGTGGACGATGCAAAACTCTCTCCTATGGCTACAGCTTACGCTCGTGCCCGTGGTGCAGACCGTATGTCATCTTACGGTGACTTCATCGCTTTGTCTGACGAATGTGATGAGGAGACAGCTTTCTTGATCAACCGTGAGGTTTCTGATGGTGTCATCGCTCCCAGTTACTCTCCACGTGCCCTTGAAATCTTGAAGGGAAAACGTAAGGGCACTTACAACGTGATCAAAATGGATCCTGATTATACGCCAAATCCAATTGAGAGAAAGCATGTTTTCGGCGTTACTTTCGAACAGGGAAGAAACGAAGTGAAGCTAGATGAGTCTATCTTCAAGGAGTTTCCAACTGCAAACAAAGAGTTGCCAGCTGCAGCTCGTCGTGATCTGCTGATCTCTTTGATCACTTTGAAATATACTCAGTCTAACTCCGTTTGCTATGCAAAAGACGGACAGGCAATCGGTATTGGAGCCGGACAGCAGTCTCGTATCCACTGTACTCGTTTGGCTGGCAACAAGGCTGATATTTGGTTCCTTCGTCAGCATCCAAAGGTTATAAACCTTCCTTTCAAGGAGAAGATTCGTCGTGCAGACCGTGATAACACTATCGATGTTTACATCTCTGACGATTACATGGATGTTTTGGCTGATGGTACTTGGGAACAGTTCTTCACTGAAAAACCAGAACCTATCACCCGCGAAGAGAAACGTGCATGGTTGGATAAGTTGACTGGTGTGGCATTGGGTTCAGATGCATTCTTCCCATTCGGTGATAATATAGAGCGAGCTCACAAGAGCGGTGTTCAATATATTGCTCAACCTGGAGGCTCTGTTCGTGATGACAATGTTATTGAGACTTCCGATAAATATGGAATGGCGATGACCTTCACTGGCATCCGTTTATTCCACCATTAATAGAATTGCGGGGGCAAAAAAATGCCTCCGCAATTTTTTGCCTAATTTGCCTAATTGGTTGCTTTGTAACCATATTAGTACTTTCTGTTGAAGAATTTTACATTCTTCAACAAAATAATTAAATTCCTGTTTGTTCGCGCTAATTTAATTCCTTCAAAAGCATTATCTTTGCATTGCTTTTTTAAACGTATAATCAGATCGAGATGACATTAGAAAACACATTGACACAGTCGATTCGTAAGGTGATAGAGAATCTTTACGGTCAATCTATCGATGAGAAATTAGTTCAATTGCAGGCTACACGTAAGGAGTTTGAGGGCGACCTCACTTTGGTTGTTTTTCCTTTCTTGAAAATTTCCAAGAAAAATCCGGAGCTTACAGCCCAAGAGATTGGTGATGCTTTGCAGAAAGAAGAATCTCTCGTTTCAAAGTTTAATGTGATTAAAGGTTTTTTGAACCTTTCCATCTCAAAGAATCATTGGATTGATACTCTCAACGTTATCGTTGCCGATGATCAATACGGGACAGTTGAGGCTACAGAACAGTCCCCTCTTTACATGGTGGAGTATTCTTCTCCAAATACCAATAAGCCTTTGCACTTAGGCCATATCAGAAACAACTTATTAGGATTCAGCCTTTGCCAGATTTTGAAGGCAAATGGATACAAGGTTGTGAAGACCAACATCGTTAACGATAGAGGTATCCACATTTGTAAGTCTATGTTGGCTTGGAAACTTTTCGGAAACGGAGAGACTCCAGAATCATCAGGCAAAAAGGGCGACCATCTGGTTGGTGATTACTACGTACGCTTTGATAAAGGGTACAAGGTTCAGGTAAAAGAGTTGATGGAGAAAAAAGGCTTGAGCGAAGAGGAGGCTAAGAAACAGGCTCCGTTGTTGCTTGAGGCTCAGACTATGTTGAAGAAGTGGGAAGACGGCGACCCTGAAGTGGTTGCTTTGTGGGAGAAGATGAACAGTTGGGTTTACGCTGGATTTGACCAGACATACAAACGTTTGGGCGTAAGCTTCGATAAGATATATTACGAATCTCAAACTTATCTTGACGGAAAAGCCAAGGTGATGGAGGGGTTGGAAAAAGGAGCTTTCTATCGTAGAGAGGACGGATCTGTTTGGGCAGACTTGACCCAAAACGGTTTGGATGAGAAATTGCTTCTTCGTACCGATGGTACTTCCGTTTACATGACTCAGGATATCGGTACAGCTCAACAGCGTTTCAAGGAGTACAACATCGACAAAATGATCTATGTTGTAGGAAATGAGCAGAACTACCACTTCCAAGTGCTCTCTATCGTTCTTGACAGACTCGGATTTTCTTGGGGTAAGGATTTGGTTCACTTCTCATACGGAATGGTTGAGTTGCCAGAGGGTAAGATGAAGTCAAGAGAAGGAACGGTAGTCGACGCTGATGATTTGATGGACGAGATGGTCTCTACAGCCCGCGAGACTTCTGACGAGCTGGGTAAGTTGGAGGGTTGCACGGAAGAGGAGATCGCAAACATAGCCCGTATCTGCGGATTGGGAGCTTTGAAGTATTTCATGTTGAAGGTGGATCCTCGTAAGAACATGATGTTTAATCCTAAGGAATCTATCGATTTCAACGGAAATACTGGACCATTTATCCAATATACACATGCACGTATCCGTTCTTTACTCCGTAAAGCTGCTGAGGCTGGCTTCCAATTACCATCTTCATTGCTAGTAGATATGGAGGTTTCGGAGAAGGAGTCTAACTTGATTCAAAACTTGGCAAACTTCCCATCAGTAGTTTGTCAGGCTGGTGCCGAATATAGCCCAGCTTTGATAGCCAACTACGCATACGAGTTGGTCAAGGAGTACAACCAGTTTTATCATGACTTCTCTATCTTGAAGGAAGAGGATGAACAGAAAAAGGCTTTCCGTTTGTTGTTGTCACAGAGCGTGGCTAAGGTGATTAAGACGGCAATGGGATTGTTGGGTATCGAAGTTCCGGAGAGAATGTAATGCAATCTTCTTTGCACAAATATTGAAAAAAGAGCTGAAATATTCTTTCTGATTTAGCATAGAAAATTTTTTGGAAATATTTAAATATTTTCTGTCATAAGAGATAAAAACTTTTGAGTTTTGTATTCATCAAATGAATATATTTGCATCAAATTGTAGTATTAATTAATATATAATAAAAGTTATGAATTTTTTAACAAACGAGAAACTCACCATTGTAGGTGCAGCAGGTATGATCGGTTCTAACATGGCTCAATGTGCTGCCATGATGAAGTTAAGCTCAAACATCTGTCTTTATGACCCATTTGCAAAAGGTTTGGAAGGTGTTGCAGAGGAGTTGTATCACTGTGGATTTGACGGTGTAAACATCAGCTGGACAACTGACGTTAAAGAGGCTCTTACTGATGCTTCTTATATTATCTCTTCAGGAGGTGCTCCACGTAAAGAGGGTATGACTCGTGAGGATTTGTTGAAGGGAAATGCTCAAATCGCTGCTGACTTCGGTCGTAACGTAAAGAAGTATGCTCCTAACTGTAAGCATATCGTTGTTATCTTCAACCCTGCTGATATTACAGGTTTGATCGTATTGTTAGAATCTGGTCTGAAACCAAATCAAGTAACTACTTTGGCTGCTCTTGATTCAACTCGTTTGCAAAGCGAATTGGCAAAGCACTTCGGTATTGCTCAATATAAAGTTCAAGGTTGTGTAACTTTGGGTGGACACGGAGAGAAGATGATCCCTTGCGCAAGCAAAGCTACTGTTGATGGAACTCCATTGTTGAAGCTTCTTGGAACAGACAAGCTTACTAAAGAGCAGTTCGAGGAGATCAAACAAAAGACTATCCAAGGTGGTTCTAACATCATCGCATTGCGTGGCCGTTCTTCATTCCAAAGCCCATCATTCGTTTCTGTTGAGATGATTGCTGCTGCTATGGGTGGCGAGCCTTTCAAATTGCCTGCTGGATGTTACATTAACACAAACGGTTACGATCACATCTTGATGGCTATGAACTCAACAATCGATAAGACTGGTGTTCACTATCTGTTGTCAGACCTTACTGCTGAAGAGAAGGCAGGTCTTGATGCTTCTTACAAGCACCTTGAGGAATTGAGAGACCAAGTTATCGAAATGGGTATCATCGCTCCTGTTAAGGACTGGAAAACAATCAATCCAAATTTATAATTGATTGACCCAATATATCAAGGAGGCTGTGGTGACGCAGCCTCCTTTTTTATGACTTATCGTATTAGAATAAACGTATATACGTTATCTTTTTGCATGAGGCAAAATAAACGGCGCAGCCCATCGATTTGTCGACGGGCTGCGCGGTTTATAATAAAGAGCTTTTATTCTATTTCCACTCGCAATAAGGATGTCTGGCTAAATGGGAATTGTAATAGCGTTTGTCGCCGCTTACCTCTTCGCCAATCCATTCGGGCTTTTCAAATGACTGGTTCTCGTCCTTCAATTCTATTTCTGCCATGACAAGACCTTCGTTCAAACCCATAAATTCATCTACTTCCCAGCAGTTTCCTGCATACATTATCTTGTATCTGTGCTTTTCAACAATAGGGGTTTTGCAAAGCTTTAGAAGGCCTTCTGCGTCTTCCATCGGTATGTCATATTCATATTCCTGTCTGGAGATGCCTTTTGACTTGCTTTTAATGGTCAGTTTGGCCTTGTCGCCCTCTATGCGCACGCGTACGGTATTGTCGCCTGGCTCATTCAGATAGGCTTGTTTATAATGAGTGCCGCTATTGCCAGCTTTCCAATTGTTGTTTTTAAGTAAGAACTTGCGTTCGATCTCCATGTTCATATTCGGATGATTTTTTTGTTGAAGTTGTGCAAAGATACATTTTTCCGATTAGTCTGATTAATGATAATAGATCTAATTAGTCCAGTTCGTGACGCAATTCCCTTCGGAGTTGCATTCAGCCCATTGAACGGTCCTTTTGATGTCCACATGTGAGCAAATTCTTACTTGTAGAGAAGTCAAATTCCGACTGGAGACAAGATGCCTTTCTGACTTTCACTCAGAAATTCGTATCTAAACTCTTTTCATAAAAAAAGGAACTCAAAGTTCACTTTGAATTCCTTTTGTTCTATGGTTGAAAACCGATTTTAGCAGATCTTGGCGTAACCGGTTTCGTCTTTTCTTTTGTTGACGCACTCTTCCAGATAACTCTGTACGTGGCGTATTCTTTTCTCTTCGAAAATCTCTTGAATCGTAATCATGAGTCCTGTCTCTTCAACCTCGGCAAACTCGTCATTGATACAAGTTCCAAAAGTCCGCATGGAAGGAGACAGAGACATGTATGCGTTGATTAGTGGCGGGATGTTTTTGCCACGTTTACGAACCTCTTCTTTCAAAATGCAATAATCCTCCTTGTAGCTATTGCCGTTGAACAGACATGCCATCTCTTGCTCGTCATAATCTATTGGCAAAGGGTTATAGGGATAAACAAGATGATCTTTGTCCGGAAAATATTTCTTCATGAAATAGAGGATCAAGTTTCTTGAATCCTTTCCGAAAGTTGGATACATTGTGGCTTTTCCGAAGAAATAACCTGTTTTAGGGATGGTGATCATTAAAGCACCTAGTCCGTCCCATAGATTGTCGAGAGCGAAGAGGCTCTTTGCACCCATGCGGGTAGATTGGTATTCAGGACGAACAAATGAACGTCCTAACTCAATGGTATATGGAAGATATTCCTTAATGAATTTCTCGGAATAGTCGAAAAGGTGAGAGGATGTCAACATGGGCTTTCCGTCGCTTGCGAAAGTCACGTTAGAGCCGTGGATATATCTGTATCCTCCGATAATCTCTTTTTGATCAGGATTCCAAACGATAAGCTGTTCGTAAGGAACTTCCATTAAATCAAATTCATCTACATCGATAGATTGACCAGAGCCTCCGCCTGATGAGCGGAATGATATCTCTCTAAGTCTACCTATCTCTTTCATAACATTGGGAGAGTTGTGCTGATTGATGACATAAATCTCATTATTCCCTTTGTTCGTTTTTCTTAAGAGATGTTCTGGAGTTAATTCTGCCTCCAGTAGCTTTACATCTATAGGATCTATAATATTCTCCATTTGCTCACTATTTTTGTGTATTAAGGAGTTCGTTCTGTTATAGTTTATAAACAATTTCTTTTACATAATCAGCCCACTCTTTTGGGCTTTTGATCTTGTCGAAAGTTTGCCATGGAATAGGTTTCCCTATTTTAACAATATATGTGGAATTCTTGCTTTTGAAAAGTTCATCAACCAAATATAACCTCTCTATGTTAGCCTTTATACCGAGTTTAGTTCTGTAATAAGAAAGATTGTTGAAAAAATTGGAATTCTTTCCGATAAAATGCAAAGGTACAATATCCCTTTGGTATTGTATGGATTTCGAGATGAAAGTTTTCTTCCATTCTAAATCTTTTAAGACATTATGACTTTGCCTTCTGGAAACCATTCCTGCAGGAAAATAAAGTATGGTGGCGTCCGATTCGTAGGTCTTGTTAATCTCTATGGTTACCTCTTTTGACTGTCCTCCAAATTTGTTGATGGGAATGAAAAAATTCTGCATCTGTTCCACATGCATAAGCAGGTCGTTTACGGGTGCCTTGACAGTTTCGTATTTGTGACTTAAATAGTCGAGCAAGATTACGCCCTCAGCTCCGCCCAATGGGTGGTTAGATGCGAAAATCACACGACCATTTTCGGGAAGATTCTCTTCTCCTTCTACTTTCAAACTCCAATTGAATCGTTTCATGTTCGAACCGGTGAACTCATTGCCTAGCTTATACTTATCCTCGGTGAAGATTTGGTTAAGATCATCTTGATGAATGATCTTTTTCAGATAGGAAACAATGAATTTTGGCAATTTCTTTTTTAATCCCGGTGCTTTGCTCTCAAGTAAAGCGTCGATGTCTACTTTCTTTTCTATTAGTGCTTCTTTGCCGTCGCTCATTTGATGATTCTTTTTCTTTAATAATTAAATTACTTTAATATTCAAAATTACTTTTTTTTTCGCTAAACTTCACCCTTTTTTTTCGCTTAAAAATGGGAAACAGTTCTTGAAAAATGGAACTATTATCGCTTTTTTTAACGCAATCGGAAATGTATTCTTGTCTTGTTGAAGATGAAATTGCCTGTTTTGAGGTCGTCTTTAGGTGTCGTTTTTCATGTTTTGACGATCTTCTTGAATTTTCCACACCACTTTGCTCCACTTTTCTTTTAAACAATCAATTCCATTTGTAAAGTTAACAATATCAATTGATTCTAAAATTCTTCATAAACATTAGTTTTCTTCAAAATTGTTCATAACTTGTTGATAAACGGTCAAAGAACGGTGCAAAAAAATGATGGTGGGGAAGAGTGGGGCATTGATAAAATTGCTATCTTTGACACGATGATTAATGTCGCAAATTGGATATGCTAAAATTTCTGGGAAATATTGAAGCTAAGGCAGATAGCAAAGGACGCTTGTTCGTCCCTGCTCTCTATCGTAAGTCGTTGGAGAAATCCGGCGAGGCTTCTCTCATATTGCGCGCAGATCCGATTAATAAATGTGTCAAGCTTTATCCTGAATCTATTTGGGAGAAGATGGACGAAGAATTTACTGCTCATCTGAATCTTTGGGATCAGAAAGATCTGACTCTTTACCGTCAGTTTACTGCAAGCGTAGAGCCTGTTGATTTGGACAGCAACGGACGTGTCCTGATTTCGAAACGTCATCTTGATATGATAGGCGTTGAGACAGATGCTCTGTTCGTAGGTGTGGGCAACTATTTTGAGATTTGGAATAAACAAACATTTGAAGGTAGCCTTAGTGCCATGGACGATTTTGCAGCAGCAATGCAGAGCAAGATGGGAAATAGCAAACAGGTACTTTAAAAGATAATAGATATGGAAGAAGAAATGGTATATCACACTCCGGCACTTCTCTGTCCTTGTATGGAGGGTCTGGACATTAAACCAGATGGCGTATATGTAGACGTCACCTTCGGAGGTGGTGGCCATTCCCGCGAAATACTTCGCAGATTGGGTCCTAACGGTCACCTTTACGGCTTTGACCAGGATGAGGACGCAATGCAGAACATCATCGACGACGACCGTTTCACTTTCGTGAGAAGCAACTTCTGTTTTCTCACCAACTTCATGAAATATTATGGGGTGGAGAAGGTAGATGGTATCTTGGCCGATTTGGGTGTTTCTTTCCATCATTTCGATGATTCTGAGAGAGGTTTCTCCTTCCGTTTCGATGGAGACTTGGACATGAGAATGAACCAGAATGCTTTAGTTAAGGCTTCCGATATATTGGAAACCTACACGGAGTCTCAGCTGGCAGACATGTTCTACCTTTACGGAGAACTCTCGAATGCAAGAAAATTGGCATCAGCCATTGTAAAAGCACGTTCTGAAAAGAAAATAAGAAGAATCTCTGATCTTCTTTCTGTTTTAGAACCTTTTTTCTCAAGAGATAAACAAAAGAAGGATATGGCAAAGGTTTTCCAAGCTATTCGTATCGAGGTGAACCACGAAATGGATGTGCTCCGTAAACTGTTGTCTCAGTCACGTTCCGTTTTGAAACCGGGCGGTAGAATGGTGGTTCTAACTTATCACTCTTTGGAGGACAGATTGGTGAAGAACTATTTCCGTGCAGGCAACTTTGAAGGAAAAGTGGAACAGGACTTCTTTGGAAATAGATTGACTCCGTTTCATTTGGTCAACAATAAGGTGATTGTTCCGGATGAGGAGGAGATTGCAAGAAACCCACGTTCGAGAAGTGCAAAACTAAGAATTGCAGAACTGCTCGAACTATAAAATGAGGAGTAGGATTTATGTTTGAAAAAGTAAAAAAATCAGTAGCTAATGTGAAGGAGTTTTCCGATATGACGGGAACCTCTATCCATGACATTATTGCTGGAAGCTTTTTCACCAAGAATTTTTTTAGCCGTCAGTTGGGTTTGATTGTCATGATTGTTTTCTTGATTTTCTGTTATATAGGAAATCGGTATAGCTGTCAACAGAAGATTGTAGAGATAGATAGGCTACAGAAACAGTTGATAGATGTCAAACTGGACGCATTGACCCGTACTTCCGAACTAATGTTGATTAGTAGGCAGTCGCAGGTCAAATCGCAAATCAAAAGCCGTGGCGTCACTCTTTCAGAATCAACAGTTCCTCCCTATAAGATTGATTGACGTTGATGGCTTGAACAAAGAATTGAAGTTCGATCTCGTCTGTTGGCGAGAATAAAGTTTTAAAAAATTGTGTCGATAAAGAAGGATATCATAATACGTTTTGGTGTTGCGTATGCCGTGGCCGTCTTATTTGCATTGATCATTGGATACAGTGCATTTTCTACGATTGTGGGCGAAGGAAAGTTTTGGAGGAACCTAGGCTCGCGATATAAAATCGATAGTGTGATAGTGAAGGCTAATCGAGGCAATATCTTGGCTTGCGACGGCAAACTACTAGCCAGCACGATTCCTTCTTATACGCTTTATATGGATTTCAAGGCCGACGGACTGGTTCGTGATACTTTATATAAATATATAGATTCGCTGTCCATCGCATTGTCCAATATTTATGTGGATAAAACGCCTTCTGAACTGAAGAGACACATTCTGGCCGGTTATAGGAGTGGCAAACGTTGGTATAAGATTAACAATCGCAAGCTCTCTTATACCGAAAAGAAAGAGGTGGAACAGTTTCCTCTTTATCGTTTAGGTCAGAATAAGGGTGGATATGCTTGGGAAAACCAGGTGAAGAGAAAGAAGCCATTCGGCTCGTTAGCATCCCGAACCATCGGTGATATATATGCCGATTACGACAAAGGTGGTGCTTATGGTTTGGAAAGAAGGTATGATTCTTATCTAAGAGGTAAAGATGGAATTAATTCAAAGCAGAAAATAGCCGGTCGTTTCCGTGCAATTAACGATGTTGACCCTGAAGACGGTTTTGATGTGAAGACCACCTTGGATGTCAATATACAAGACATCACGGAGGCAGCTTTGCTGAATAAGTTGATGGAGGTCGATGCAGACCATGGTTGTGCGGTGATAATGGAGACTGAATCTGGAGAGATAAAAGGTATTAGTAACCTGCAGAGAAGGGACGACGGTTCGTACACAGAACGTCAGAATTTTGCTTTCAACAGTGTAACAGAACCGGGTTCAACCTTTAAGGTTGCTTCAGTGATGGTGGCTTTGGAAGATGGTGTGATTGACACATCAACAACAGTCGATACGGAAAATGGTATTTGGGATTTCAAAGGAACTCCGTTAAGAGACCATAACTGGGATGAGGGTGGTTACCACGTCATCACTGTAAAACAGGCGATTGAGTACTCTTCAAACATTGGTGTTGCAAAGGTGATTTACGAAAATTATAAAGATAAACCTTCCAGATTCGTAGACCGCTTGTATGAGATGAAGCTTAACGAACCGATGGATTTGGAAATTCCGGGTTCAGGTAAACCTCAAATTAAGTACACAACAGCTTCTGATTGGTCAGGAACCTCACTGGCTTGGATGTCGTTCGGTTATGAGACTCAGATACCTCCGATTTATATGTTGACCTTCTATAATGCGATTGCCAACGATGGAAAGATGATAAAACCAATCCTTGTGAAGGCAATCTGTAAGGATGGAGTGGAGAAGGAGAGCTTCTCAACCTCGGTGGTTAACTCATCCATCTGTAGTAGCACTACCTTATCAAAGATAAAAGATATGCTGATTGGAGTAGTGGAAAACGGAACGGCAAAGAATGTTCATTCAGATAACTTCCTGATTGCAGGAAAAACGGGAACGGCTCAGGTAAACTATGGTAGACGAGGCATGCAGAAATCACACCAGTTGACATTCTGCGGATTTTTCCCTGCTGACGATCCCAAATATACGATGATTGTTGTGGTGTGGAGTCCAAGAAAAGGTTATCCTTCAGCCGGTGCAATTTCGGGTGGCGTCTTTAAGGAGATTGCAGAGCGAGTATACGCTCAGAGCCCCTTGATCCACTCAGATCCATTCTTGGTTGACGATTCTCTTTCTAAGATTCCGGTTACTAAAGATGGTAACATGCAGGATCTGATTACGGTGATGGATAAATTGGATGTTCCATACGCACTAAAAGAAAATGCGAATGAAGATGCTTTGTGGGCTAAATCGGAGATGCAGTTTGATAAGGTCTTCTTGAAACCGAGAAAGTTGAATCAGAATTATGTGCCGGATGTTCGCGGAATGGGAGCTAAGGATGCAGTTTATCTTCTTGAATCGATAGGTATGAAGGTCTTGATGTCAGGACGTGGACACGTTTCTCAACAGTCAATCTCTCCTGGAAATACATTCGGAAAAGGAGAGGTGATTCAGATAGAATTGAAATGATATAAATAATAGACGATGGCAAAGAAATTAAAGGACATACTAAGTACTTTGGATGTACAGAAATGCATTGGAAATGACGAGGTGCAGGTTACAGGCGTCCAGACTGATTCAAGAAAGGTTGAGTCAGGAAATCTTTTTGTCGCTACCGTCGGAACCAAAGTAGATGGACATGATTTCATTCCTTCTGTCATAGAGAAGGGTGCTGCTGTGATTGTCTGCGAGAAATTGCCTGATACACTTTCAAATAACGTGGTTTATGTGAAGGTGGCTGATTCGAACGAGGCTCTTGGCCGCTTGGCTTCTGCTTGGTACGATTATCCTTCTTCATCGTTGAATTTGGTAGGTGTAACCGGTACAAACGGGAAGACAACTATTGCCTCTCTTTTATATCAGATCTTCACTCGTTTCGGTTATCGTTGCGGACTCCTTTCTACCGTATGTAACTACGTTGTAGATAAGGCAATTCCATCAACACATACAACTCCTGACCCTCTTTCATTGAACAAGTTACTTGCAGAGATGGTGTCTGACGGTTGCCAATACGCATTTATGGAGGTTAGTTCTCATTCTATTGATCAAAGAAGAATCGCCGGACTTGACTTTGTCGGCGGAATCTTTACCAATATTACTAGAGATCATTTGGATTATCATAAGACGTTTGCCAACTATTTGGCTGTGAAGAAACGTTTCTTTGACGACCTTCCGGAGAATGCCTTCGCAATCACCAACTTGGACGATAAAAACGGAATGGTGATGCTTCAGAATACAAAAGCTTCAAAACATACCTATTCAACCCGTTCGATGGCCGATTTCAAGGGCAAAGTTTTAGAAGACAATTTCGACGGCATGTTGATGGAGATGAATGGATACGAGATTGTGGTTCCGTTCATTGGCCGTTTTAATGCGTCTAATTTATTGGCGGTGTTTGGTGCTGCTGTCTTACTTGGTAAGTCAGAAGAGGAAGTCTTGGTTCAGTTGAGCGCTTTGCACGCTGTTTCTGGCCGTTTTGAAGTGGTGAAATCGAATGCCGGTTATTGCGCAATTGTCGATTATGCTCACACTCCAGATGCATTGAATAATGTGATTAAGACTATAAATGAGATCCGCTGCGGTGCTGGCCGTCTGATTACGGTGGTTGGTTGCGGTGGAGACCGAGATAAAGGTAAGCGACCCATGATGGCAAAGGAGGCTGTCTGTGGTAGCGAACAGGTAATCATTACTTCAGATAATCCACGCTCGGAAGACCCTCAAACCATCATTGACGATATGTTGGCAGGTCTAGATGTGACGGAGAAAAGGAAGGTGCTTGTGGTAGCAGACCGTTATCAGGCTGTCAAGACAGCTTGTGCTTTGGCTCAGCCTGATGATGTGATTCTTGTGGCAGGTAAAGGTCACGAGAACTATCAGGAGGTAAACGGAGTGAAACACCATTTCGATGATAAAGAGGTGCTTCACGAAGTGATGGATAATTAATTTGTTGAATTGTAAATGTAATCATATATGTTCTATTATCTATTTAATTACTTATCGAAGTTGGATTTAACGGGAGCAGGCATGTTCAAGTACGTCTCCTTCCGTTCGGCTTTGGCTTTCATCTTTTCTTTGCTTATTGCAACATTCATAGGAAAGAAGATTATCAGAATGTTGCAGAAAAAGCAGATTGGAGAGACTATCCGCGATTTAGATCTGGCCGGACAAATGAGTAAAAAGGGAACTCCAACAATGGGTGGTGTCATCATCATTATCGCCATTTTGATTCCTTGCATTTTATTCGGAAAGTTGGATAATGTTTACTTAATTCTTTTGATGGTGACCACCGTTTGGTTAGGTGCTATCGGTTTTTTGGACGATTATATCAAGATATTCAAAAAAGACAAAGAGGGTCTTCATGGCCGCTTTAAAATTGTTGGTCAAGTTGGTTTGGGTCTAATCGTAGGTTTGACTCTCTTATTTAGCAATGATGTTGTAATGAGAGAGAATACGGTTACTGTTCCTAAATCTGCTAATGTAGAGGAGGTTGTTGAATACTCTTCCGTTAGTGAAAAATCAACGAAGACCACAATCCCGTTTGTAAAGGGTCACAACTTTGATTACGCTGATATTTTCTTTTTCTTGGATGATGAGGAGACTGCTCAGATTTGTGGTTGGATCTTTTTCATTCTGGTAACCATCTTCATCGTGACAGCCGTTTCAAACGGTGCCAACTTGACCGATGGATTGGATGGTTTGGCAACGGGAACTTCGGCTATCATAGGTACAACGCTGGGTGTTTTCGCTTACTTGTCAAGCCACGTAGAGTTTGCAGGTTATTTGAACATCATGTATATCCCATACTCAGAGGAGATGGTAATCTTTATCTGTGCTTTTGTAGGTGCTACCATCGGTTTCTTGTGGTACAACTCTTACCCCGCTCAGGTTTTCATGGGTGATACAGGAAGTTTGACTCTTGGAGGTATCATTGCGGTATTCGCAATTATTATCCACAAGGAGTTGTTGATTCCTATCCTTTGTGGAATCTTCTTAGTGGAGAACGTTTCTGTAATGATTCAGGTTTACTACTTCAAGTACACAAAGAAGAAATATGGTGAAGGTCGTCGTGTGTTTTTGATGGCTCCTCTTCACCACCATTATCAGAAAAAAGGAGTGCCGGAGCCTAAGATTGTTTCAAGATTTTGGATTATAAGTATTCTTTTGGCAATGCTCACAGTCGTGACATTGAAGATGAGATAGTTTTAAATGGGTTTTATTCTTAATAAGATATGAAAATAGTTGTGTTAGGTGCAGGCGAGAGCGGTGTTGGAGCTGCAATCCTTGCTAAAGAAAAAGGCTTTGAGGTATTTGTCTCAGATAAATCTGAAATAAAAGATAAGTACAAAAAAGAGCTTGACGAACATTCAATCGTGTGGGAGGAAAAGCAACATACAGAGGAGATAATCCTTGCTGCTGATGAGATTATTAAGAGTCCTGGTATTCCAGAAAAGGCTCCTATCGTTAAGAAGTTAAGAGAAAAAGGAACACATATAATCTCGGAGATAGAGTTTGCCGGAAGATATTCTAAGTCAAAGATGATTTGCATCACTGGTAGTAACGGAAAAACTACTACTACCATGTTGATTTACCATATTTTGCAAAAGGCTGGATTGAAAGTAGGATTGGCAGGGAATGTCGGTTTTAGCTTGGCAAGACAGGTCGCTTACGAAGATTTCGATTACTACGTCATAGAGTTGAGTAGTTTCCAATTGGATGGAATGTACGATTTTAAAGCCGATGTGGCTATTCTGTTGAATATCACGCCAGACCACTTGGATAGATATGAATATAAATTCCAAAATTATATCGATTCCAAATTCAGGATTGTTCAAAACATGAAGAACGACGATTACTTCATCTATTGGAACGACGATCCGGTTATTCAAGCAGAGTTGGCAAAGAGAGACATCCAAGCAACTAAATGTCCGTTTGCCATCGAGAAGAAAGAGGGCTTGGCTGCATATGTTGAAAATGAATTACTTAAAATAACTGCAAAAAATACAACGTTTGATATGGAACTTAATAAATTATCACTTAAAGGTCAACACAATGTATATAACTCAATGGCTGCTGGTATTACATCATGTGTCGCAGATATCAATAAATCTACGATCAGAGAGTCTTTGAGTGATTTTCGTGGTGTTGAACATCGTCTTGAGTCAGTGGCTAAAGTGCGTAATGTATTATTTATTAACGATTCCAAAGCCACAAACGTAAATTCATGTTGGTATGCTCTTCAGTGTATGAAGACTCCGGTTGTCCTGATTCTTGGAGGAACCGACAAGGGTAATGATTACTCTGAAATCGAATCTTTGGTTAAAGAGAAGGTTCGTGCTATTGTATGTTTGGGTGTAGATAACGCAAAGATTCACGCAGCATTCGAGGGTAAGGTTCCAGCTATGGCTGATGCTCTTTCAATGAAGGAGGCTGTTGAGAAGTCTTTCGCTTTTGCTCAAAAGGGTGATACCGTATTGCTTTCGCCTTGTTGTGCAAGTTTCGACCTGTTCCAAAGCTACGAGGACAGAGGTCGTCAGTTTAAGGAACAAGTAAAAGCTCTTTAATAGTTAAACTAAGAGTGTGATGAAAGAATTCATTCAAAAGAATTTCAAAGGAGACAAGATTGTCTGGATCGTCTTCATTGTCCTGATTGTTATCTCGTCAATGGAAATGTACAGTGCGTCTAGTTCTCTTGCTTACAAGCAGGCGAGTTACATCTCTCCCGTTTGGAGGCATATTGGATTTCTTGGCTTTGGATTTCTGATCGCATTCTTCGTTCATTTGTTTTCGTATAAGAAATATCCTGCGGTTTTTTTACTGCTCTCTTTACTGACAGTTTTCTTGTTGATATTGTCACTGTTAATGGGAGTTTCTGCCAATAATGCTTCTCGTTGGTTAGCATTGGGTGGAGTTCAATTCCAGCCATCTGAGTTGGCTAAACTATGTCTTATAGTGATGTTGTCGCATTTCTTGGCAAAAGCTCAGGAAGACAATAAATCCACGGATGGAGTCTTTAATAAATGTCTTATAGGCATTGCAATAACGGCTATTTTAATTTTTCCGGAAAACCTATCAACGGCTTTGCTGGTGTGCTTTATCGGATTTGCGTTGATGTGGTATGGAAGAGTGTCGCTAAAACGTCTGTTTGCGCTGCTTGCTGTTGTTTTGACCATTGCTGTTGTTTTCTTTATCTCTATTCCTTATCTGCCCAACATAAGGGTGTTTCATAGAGCCAAGGTTTGGTATAACCGTGTCGAAATGTTTCAGGAAAAAGGAGGAGAAGATAAACTGTCTACATTTAAGATAAATGACGAAAATTATCAGGAGTCTCATGCGAAGATAGCTGTTTCTAACAGTCACCTATGGGGACGTGGAATAGGAAACAGTATTGAACGTGATTTTTTGCCTCAGGCATATTCCGATTTTATTTTTGCTATTATTATAGAAGAAACCGGACTCATCGGAGGCGGTTTTGTTGTACTTTTGTATTTGGTTTTATTTTACAGGGCTGGATACATCGCCAAACGGTGCACGAGTGCCTTTCCGGCCTTGCTGGTTTTGGGCCTGTCTACAATGATTTTGTTGCAGGCTTTCATGAACATAGCGGTGGCTGTAGGTGTGATTCCGGTAACCGGTCAGACCCTCCCTATGATAAGTAGGGGTGGTACTTCTATATTAGTGATTAGTGTTTATTTCGGAATGATTCTGAGTGTAAGCCGCTATGGCGAGGTAGATCAGAATACTGAAGAAGTTAAAAATAAAGAGGTATGAAGAAACTTAAATTCATAATAAGTGGAGGAGGAACAGGTGGACATATTTTCCCTGCTATCTCTATTGCCAATGCACTGAAACGTAGAGTTCCAGATGCAGATTTCCTTTTTGTAGGAGCAGAAGGTAGAATGGAGATGGAAAAGGTTCCAGCTGCAGGCTATGCAATAAAAGGATTGCCCGTTAGTGGTTTCGATAGAAAGAACATTTTGAATAATATCAAGGTGTTGGTTCGCCTTTTCAAGAGCATTACAATGGCAAAAAAGATTGTCCGTGAATTTGCTCCTGACGCTGTAATCGGTGTGGGTGGTTATGCCAGCGGTCCCACTCTTTATGCAGCGAATGGTCAAGGTGTTCCGACTTTCTTGCAAGAACAGAACTCATACGCAGGTGTAACGAATAAGCTTTTGGCTAAGAATGCAGCAAAAATATGTGTTGTTTACGAAGGAATGGAGAAGTTTTTCCCTAAGGAGAAGATCATCTTGACAGGTAATCCTGTTCGTCAGGATTTCTTGGAAGTGGCTCCTAAGGCAGAAGAGGCTTATAAGTTCTTCAACTTCGACCCTTCAAAGAAGACATTGCTTATCATAGGCGGAAGCCTTGGAGCAAGAACAATCAACCAAAGTGTTTTGAAGGGATTGCCTCAGTTGAAGGCTGCCGGAATTCAGGTGCTTTGGCAGACGGGCAAATATTATTTTGAAAACATGAAGCAGCAAGCTGCTCCCTATATTGATGAGAATCTGTTGGTAACTGATTTCGTGAAACGTATGGATTATGCCTACGCTATCGCTGATTTGGTTATCTCTCGTGCGGGTGCAAGCTCCATCTCAGAACTTTGCCTACTTGGCAAACCTTCTATCTTGGTGCCATCACCAAATGTGGCTGAAGATCATCAAACAAAGAACGCCATGGCATTGGCAAGCAGAGACGCAGCTGTTATGATTACAGATGCTGATGCTCCTGCTAAATTGGCCGATACTGCCGTTGGCTTGATTGCTGATGAACAGAAGTTGTCTGGCATAAGTGCCAATGCAAAGGCAATGGCTCAGTTGGATTCTGCAGACCGTATCGCAACAGAAATCTTGTCATTGGTGACTAAAGAATAGAAAAACAGAATGACAGGTAAATCCGGTCATAACTTTTTAATGCATAATGAAATGAAACATGTATTTTTTATCGGCATAGGTGGAATTGGAATGAGTGCTTTGGCTCGTTATTTCAATGCTAAGGGTTATTATGTAGCAGGTTATGACCGTGCTGAATCAGATCTTACTAAAGCTTTGCAGTCTGAAGGTATTTCTATTCATTATGAGGATAATTTGGATTTGATTCCTGATGGTTTTAAGGATAAGGACAAGACGTTGGTAGTTGTCACTCCAGCTGTTCCTCAGACAATGGGAGAGTTGGTTTACTTCAAGCAGAACGGTTTTTCCGTTATGAAGCGTTCTCAGGTTTTAGGTGCTATCACAAGAGCTCAACGCGGTATCTGTGTGGCAGGTACTCATGGAAAGACCACCACCTCTACAATGACGGCTCATCTGTTGCACAACTCACACGTTGATTGTAACGCTTTCCTTGGTGGAATTTCGAAGAATTTTAAGCAAAACTTGCACCTCTCCGATAAAAGTGATTTGGTGGTAATCGAGGCTGATGAATATGACCACTCTTTCTTGACTTTGTCTCCATACATGGCAGTTATCACAGCAGTTGATGCTGACCATCTTGATGTTTATGGAACAGAAGCTCTTTATAGAGAAGGATTTGAGGACTTCACTGCGCTGATCAGACCAGACGGTGTCTTGTTGATGAAGAAGGGTTTGCCTATTCATCCTCATGTACAGGAAGGTGTGAAGATTTACACTTACTCAATAGAAGAGGGTGATTATCATGCAGAAAATATCAGAACTGGAAACGGTGACATTGTCTTTGATTTTGTGACTCCTCAAGGAGTAATTAAGGATATTAAGTTAGGTGTTCCTGTTCGTATCAATATTGAGAATGGAATTGCAGCAATGGCTTTGGCTCTGATGAATGGAGCCACTCCTGACGAGATCAGAGCAGCTATGGCTACTTTTGCTGGAGTTAAAAGACGTTTCGATTTCCATATCAAACGCGACGATTTGGTCTTCATGGACGACTATGCACATCATCCACAAGAGTTGAAATCTTGCATTGAGTCGATCCGTGCTTTATATAAGGACAAACGCATCTGTGGTGTTTTTCAACCGCATCTTTACACGCGCACGCGCGATTTCGCCGACGATTTTGCCCGTAGCTTGTCGCTTTTGGATGAGGTTGTGCTTCTGGATATCTATCCCGCAAGGGAAAAACCTATTCCAGGTGTTACTTCTCAGATGTTGTTGGATAAGATCACGATACCTAACAAACGAATCTGTACAAAGGAGGAGTTGTTGGAATTTGTGAAGACTCATCACTTCGAAGTCCTGCTTGCAGTAGGAGCGGGAGACATAGATCTGATGATTCCTAAAATGAAGGAAATATTGTTGTTCAATGTTGCATAAGAAATGGTTTAAAATATCTGTGCTTTGTGCCATCTTCGGATACCTCATTTTTTCTATCTTTGTATTTACATACAAGTCGAAAAATCAGGTATGTAAGGCTGTTCTTGTAGAAATCAGCGATACGACTTTGAGATTTATATCTAAACGTAACGTGATAGATGCTATAGAAAATAGCGGTTTAAATCCGGTAGGTGCAACAATGAGAGATGTTCAAACCGACAAAATAGAGAAAATGCTTGAGAAACAACCTAGGATTAAGCAGGCAGAGTGTTACAAGACACCCGATGCTAAGATCAAGATTGTGGTGAAACAACGAGAGCCTATTTTACGTGTAATGAACAACGGAAAAGGATATTACATAGATGGAGATGGAAAAATAATGCCTACCTCATTGGGTTTTACGGCTTATGTTCCTATTGCATCAGGTGCTATTTCAGAGAAACTTGCCAAAAATGAATTATACGATTTTGCATTGTTTTTGAAAAGAAATTCATTCTGGAATGCACAAATAGAACAAATCTATGTTGATTATAATGAGGAAGTCGAGCTAATCCCTAGGGTAGGTGACCAAATCATTGTGTTGGGAAAACTTGATAATTATGAGTACAAACTAGAGAAACTCCTATCAGTCTATAAGGATGGTTTCAATCGCACTGGGTGGAACAAGTATAGGAAGGTTGACCTGAGATTCGAGAATCAGGTGGTTTGTACTAAGCGATAGTAACATCAGAACCCGAGTTCTGAATTTTTGGACCTCTCAGAGAGGCCTTAGAGTGTGGTTGTTTTTTGAAAAAAGGAAAAATTTGATGTCATGATAGATTTAGAGAATGATGATTTTTATGTTGTGGTAGACCTTGGAACTTCCAAAGTAAGGGGCGCTGTTGGCATAAGAGACAAAGAGGACAATGCTGATATTCTTTGTTTTGAACAATGTCCGTCAAAGGGAGTAAAGCGTGGCGTTATAGTCAACATAGAGGCTGCTGCTGGCTGTGTAAGGGAGGTCGTCACCCTTTTACAGAACAGAATAAACATCATCATCAATAAAAACAGAAATGATGACGACAAACAGAAATTTGTGATTGAAAAAGTCTATGTTGGCTTGAACGGTCAGTCCATCAGAACAATTGACAATCATGTCTTGAGAAATCTTGGAAACAAAGATGTCGAGATTACTTCTGACTTGTTAACCACCCTTTTTGATGAAAATAAGAACGTCAAGATTGACGACGGCGAGATCTTGGATGTGGTAGCTCAGGAATTTAACATTGACGATGAAGAAGAGATTAATCCTGTCGGTTATCTTGGTACAAGAATCGAAGGCAGATATAAGATTATCTGCGGAAGCCCTTCTCTAAAGACAAATATTGAGAATTGTATTCAGAGAGCAGGTTGTTCCGTTGCAGGATACCAGTTGGCTCCTGTTGCTATGGCTAAAACTGTGCTTTCGGATGAGGAGAAGAATTTAGGTTGTGCACTTGTTGATTTTGGAGCAGGTACAACATCTATTGTCGTTTATTACAAAGGAATTCTTCGTCATTTGTCTGTTGTGCCTTTCGGCAGTGATGTTATCACAAAAGATATCATGGACCTGAAAGTTCTAGATAAGTGGGCTGAGAAGTTGAAGTTACGTGGTTCTGCAATGGAAGAGTTGACTCCTAATTGCGAATTCGAGATTCCGGTAATGGCAGACAAGAGACTTCGGATTAATTCGCGTTTCTTGGCTTCTATCATTGAGGCTCGTATCGACGAGATTTTGGATTGCGTTTGGAAGCAGTTGGAGAAATCTCATCTTACAGTTCATATCAATGAGGTTGTCATTACAGGTAATGGTTCTAGATTGAAATTCTTGAAAGAGAAGATGGAAATACGTACTGGCGTTGATGTAAGGGAAGGTACTCCAACTTGGAATGTTGCCAATACCGAAAAATATCAGGATAAAACTGATGTTAAGCCTGCTCAATTGAATAAGTATGACTATAACCAGCTGCTGGGACTTTTGCTTGATGCAGATGAAGCTTGTGTCAAGACAGTTGCTGAACAGCAGGTTGCAGAAACGGTTGCTCAACGACCAGAGAAGAAACATGTCAAATCTGATTCAGAGTCAGGACAAGGCTCTTTGTGGAATATGTTCAAAAACTTGAAACAGAAGACCGGCGATTTAATGGAAGATTTTCTAGAAGATAAAAACATATAATAATTTTTAGTATGAGCGAAAGTATAATAAATATAGAGTTTGACGAGGACAAATTCAAACCCGTCATTAAGGTTATTGGTGTCGGAGGAGGAGGTGGTAACGCTGTCAATCACATGTTTGACCAAGGTATTCGCCATGTAGATTTCGTTATATGCAATACGGATGCTCAGGCATTGAGTAAATCCCCTATTCCTACAAAAATTGTTTTGGGTGATAGTGTCTGCGGAGCAGGCAATAAACCAGAAAGAGGTCGTCAAGCTGCTATTAAGTCTCTTCCTGAGATAGAAGAGATGCTGAAAGACTCTACAGAGATGGTTTTCATCACAGCAGGAATGGGTGGTGGTACAGGAACAGGTGCAGCTCCAGTCATTGCACAAGCTGCAAAAGATTTGGGCATACTTACCATTGGTATCGTTACGATTCCGTTCTTGTTTGAGGGTCGTCGTCGTGTATCTCAGGCTATTGCCGGAGTAGAGGAGATGCGAAAACATGTTGATGCCATCTTAGTAATCAATACTGAACGTATTCGTACTCTTTATCCTGATTTGGAACTTCATGATGCTTTTGCAAATGCAGATAATATCTTAACCATGGCGGCAAAGGGTATTGCCGAGATCATTACTGTTCCTGGTTATGTAAACGTCGACTTGGAAGATGTTAAGACCGTTATGAAGAATAGTGGTGATGCCGTGATGGGTTCTGCTCATGCAGCAGGTTCTGACCGTGCAAAAGAGGCTATTAAATTGGCATTGACTTCTCCTTTGTTGCTTAGTACTAACTTGAAGGGCGCAAAAGATATCCTTTTGAATATCGCTTACGGTTCTGAGGACAAGGTACGCGTGGAAGAGTTGACAGATATTACCGATTATATTTATGAACAGGTTGGTCCTGATGCTCAGATACTTTGGGGTGATACAGAAGACCCTTCTCTTGGAACAGAAATAAATGTCACTATCGTGGCAACTGGTTTTAACTTGAAGGAAGAAGAGACTTTTGACGGAATGAACATTCCACCTCATGCTCAGCAAGTAGCTCAACCTCAAATGTTTCAGCAACCAATAGCTCAGACTTATCAGCAGCCAACCAACTTTGGTTATCAGCAGCCTGTTAATGGAGGTTATCAGCAACCGATAAATAATCAAAATCCATATCAACAGCCACAGCAACCATTTTATCAGCCAATACAACCAACTCAACAGCCTGTTGATCCACAACCGGTTCAACAGCCCAAAGAGGAAGTTGTAATTGATGTTAATAAGTATTATGGAGGTGAGGGACCTAAGTCTTGGTCTTCTAAGAAGGAAGAGGCTTCAATTCAACAGACACCAGCTCCCCAAGAGGAAGAACATGTTATGGTTGTTAACATTGAAGATGATGATACGATTGATTTGGTTGAGAATGTTCCAGCGTATAAGAGAAAGCAGATGCAGAATGGAAATCCTAATAACTACGGAAATACTTCAAACGAAGGAGAAATTTCCCGTTTCTCATTAGGTAAAGAGGGAGAATCAATCCAATTGAAGGATAAAAATGATTTTCTTCATAATAACGTAGATTAATTTAATAACAAAATAGAAACTATCATGGGACTATTTGATCAAGTTAGTGAAGACATAAAGAAAGCAATGCTTGCTAAAGATAAAGTGGCATTGGAGGCTTTACGTGGTGTTAAGAAAGAGTTTTTGGAGGCAAAAACAGCTAAAGGAAGTGATGGCAACTTTTCTGACGAACAAGCTGTCAAGATCCTTCAAAAGATGGTAAAACAAAGAAAAGATTCAGCAGATATCTTCAAACAACAAAATCGTCCGGAATTGGCTGAAGGTGAGTTGGCGGAAATTGCCGTAATTGAGAAATACATTCCTAAGCAAATGTCTGAAGAGGAATTGGAGGCTGCAGTAAAGGCCATTATTGCTGAAGTTGGAGCTACATCTGCTAAAGATATGGGTAAGGTGATGGGCGTTGCGTCAAAAAATCTTGCTGGCAAGGCAGAAGGAAAAGCAATTTCTGATAAGGTGAAAGCTCTTTTGGCTTAATACGATCTTTACAGTGTAAAAAAGTCTCATATACGTAAGTGTCTGGGACTTTTTTGTTTCTGATAACTCTGAATCTATTTCTCTTTTTCTTTCTCTACTTCGTTTGTTTCTGGGACATCAGAAGTATCTTCTCTGAATAGAGTAGGAGGAATCCCAGTGTACTCCTTGAAAACACGGTTGAAGTGCTGTACGTTATTGTAACCTACCATGAAGGCAATGCTCGAAATCTGTTGGTTGGTCTCTTTGAGCAATCGTTTAGCCTCCTCCATACGGATTTGGTTCAGATATTGGCGGAATGTTTTATCGCAGTACTCTTTGATTAGATTGGCTGTCTCTGTTTCTGAAAGTTTAAGATGATTGGCAACATCCGTAATCTTCAAATCGGGATTTTGGTAGTTCTCGCCGATATAAGTAAGAACATCTGCACTGCTAGCCTGTATTCTTTCCTTTGCGTTAACCTCTTTAATTGGCATGAATACATATTTCACCTTCCCGTTCTTTTTGAACAAGAATAGAAGCAATATAAGCGCGTAATATGGAATGGCTAGGAAAAGATACACCCACAATGAACTAGCGTCGTAAACAAGACGAAAACGTTCGAATACGAGATGTGTCTCTTCTCCGATAGGAGCTCCGTTTTCACAAATGATGGAAATGGCTTTTATATCATCTTGGTCAAATTCAATCTCCTTGTTTACCCAAGATTGATTAATTGAGTACCACCAATTAGGTATCTCGTTTATATCTTTTGATTTTATGGATATTCTGTTTTCTCCTTTTGAAATACTCTCTGTCTTGCTTGCAAGAAGATAGGTCTCCCATTTATTCTCATCAGAATAGCCTTTCATAAATTTGTTGATTCGAATGACGAGAGGTAGGTTCTTGTCACTCTTTATCTCCATATCTAATTTATAATTGTTTAGAGAGAACGCTTTATAATCATTCTCTCTTATGCTTATTCCAGAGTATGGGTGTGTGAAATCCTTGGATAGGGTATAGGTGAATATATAATGTCCGTTTTCTTTATAAAGACTGGATGTACACAATTTGGCTTCTTGAGGTTCTGTCAGAAGTTCTTTTGTGAAAGATTCGTCTGCAAGAATGTCTATAGTCGGCTGCTTCAGAATGAAGTAAATGGCGACAAAAATGATTATTGGTGCTATTAATAGCACATATAGTGTTTTTCTTGAGAACATTATTTTTGCATTTTAACATGCAAATATAAGTTAACTTGTTCAAGTTTGAAAGAAAGAATGAATTCTTAACTTAAATAATAAAAGACCAGTATTGCTACTGGCCTTTTATCGGTAGTATTTTTAGATAGATGGTTTCATGTGATTGGTTTTGCTTGACAATAGACATCTTAACATTAAACATTTATAGCATAAATAGGACCACATACGCGATTTTCAGGAAATTAAGATTAGATGTTGCTTGCTTGTTTCCTTTACTACAAATCTATTTTCTTTTTTTTTTTATTAGTTCACAAAAAATAAAAAACACTTAACAATGCCCCTTTTCATTGGGATGTTAAGTGTTTTGTTCATTGTTTTTTTGAGGTCTGTTTTTCCTCAAAACTATTTTTTTTCATGAAAATTTCTATTTCCTTTTTATTTCGATAGTACTTGTTGCTTGACCATCTTTTAAATTAAAGTGTAATGTCCTTTTTGCGCTGTTTAACCAACCTGTTTTACTCTCAATCTCGGAATTGGTAATGATTTCGCTGACGTCAAGAAACTCTTCTTTGGCTTTCTCCATCGCTTGTTTTTTTATCTCTTGTTTCTCGTTTGGCGTGAGATTCTTCTTGAAAGTCTTCATCATATTTTCTAACATAGGAAAGAGAAAATCGTACATGTCGTTAATTAATACTTCTTTGTCGATGTTGTCTTTTTCGGTTATGAAAACGACACCTCCTTTTTCATTTGCTGTTATTTTTGCATTGCAATCGATTGGAATTTCAGTCAAAGGACTTCCTATTTTCTTTTTCAAAGAAATCTCTTCATTGTTTTTGTATGGATAGCCAAGATAATTGTGCATAAATCTAATCTCTTCGATTTCAGATATTTCAAAAGAACCGTTGTCGAATTCTGCTTCCATTGCTTCTGTTATCTTATTGCCGCTTAACATATTCGCAAGCATAATCATTGAGTCTGTTTGCATGACTTTCTGCATTTTTGCCATCAAATCTTTCTTGAGGCTCTTTTTGTTCAATACTTTAACGATTTTTCCCTCTTTATCTGTCTCATATTGAACGTTCATCCCTTCAAATATTTCGGCCAACTTTCTATATGTGTCGTTCGATAAGTTTTTTGGAAATTGGATGTTGCTATATACGCAAGAGAGCGTATAACCATTCGCCTCTTTTTTTAAAACGGTAAATTCAAGATCTGTTTCTTGACCTTCTATCAATGTGGAATCGTTCTCTTTGACAGAGAATTTGTTGTAGCTCGCATGGTAAACTTTCTTTTCGTTCACTTTCCATTGGGCATTTACTTGTGTCGTCTGAGAATAGACTGACATGCAAATTGATAATAAGATAGCTGCAATGCTGATTTTTTTGTCATAATAGTATTGTTTAAATTTAGGTGGATTCTATACTAGAATTACAGATAAGTTAATTAAAAGAACTACCTAAATGGAAAAAGAAAGGAGATTCATCTACGTGATAAATCTCCTTCTTTTTATCTAAAAAATGTTTATTCAAATTTCTCGTAAACAGGCTCTTTGTGTTTGTTTGGCAAAGAGTAGGAGAGCATCAACTCATGTCCGTTTCCTGACAACCTAGATACTTTTCCGAATGCCCAATCGAATGTGTAACCAATTCTCATGGATCTATATTCAACACCTATATTGAAGGCAACGGGGTTTGTCTCGAATTTGCCGTTGATATCAGGATGGTAAGTAAGACCTCCCCAAATAAAACGGTTGTAGAATGCAGTTGCACCTAATTCAGCAACATCGATTCTTCCTTTGTGCATGTAAACTAAAGATGGAGCTACATCCCAAATCTCGTTCACTTTGAATATGTATCGTGTATATCCGTAGAAGTGACGACCAGAAATTAAAGTTGTTGTCTCGTTGTTTGTCAAGTGAGTGATAGATGCACCTAATAAGAAACGAGGAGTAGCAAATTCAACACCGAAATCGAAATCAGGTTGAAATTTTGTCTGCTTTCCGTCCGGAATGTCACCATCTGTGATTTCGGTGATATCTTCGTAAGTATATTTGTCAGAATTGAAGTATCCGTATTGAATGCCGGCTGATAAACCGAAAGAGAGAAGCCCCGTCTCATTAAGCTTCATACTATACGCATAAACAAGTTTTGCATTTGTTGTGCTCTTGGCAACTCCAATATTATCATAAGACAATGAAAAACCTACTCCTGAACTGTATTTGTCAAGAAAAGTCTGAACATTGAAAACCATTGATTTAGGAGCGTCTTTGATGTCTATGTATTGGTAGTGACCTAATAAAAAGAAGTCTAAGTCGGAGACATTACCTGTTCCCGCTGGATTCTTGTTGATTCGGGAATAGAATTGTTGTGACAATAGCAAATCTTGTTGGGCGTTAGTTGTAACTCCAATTGTCATCAAAAGGCAAATAAGTGCCAATATCTTTTTCATTATCTCGTCTCTTTAAATTACTCGTTAATAATCTTGATGTCAACACGTCTATTCTGCTCGTGCTCAGCCTCTTCTTGTGCGTTAGGAATAACAGGTTCTCTCATACCTTTCCCAACTGCAATAATCTGATTTGGTTCCAATCCCTTTTTGGTTAGGACAGATTTGATATAATCAGCACGTTTTTTTGACAGTTTCATGTTGTACTCGTCTGAACCTCTGGCATCTGTATGTCCGCTGACTTCAAACTTAGCACCTGGGAATTCAAGCATGGCTTTAACCAATTCGTCCAATTGAGCCTCATACTCTGGTTTCATTTCAGATTTATCGAAATCAAAGAAGAACAATACCCAATGGAAGTCTTTTGGCTCCTCAATAGTCATATCAGCGACCAACTCGTTTTCTCTTTTAGGATTGATCCAAATAGGTCTGTAGATATCGGGTTTTCCTTTACCTCCTCTTCTGTCTGAAATGAAGTAAGCAGAAACTTTGTTGAAAGCAACGTTATAGTCTTCAGCAGAAGAGTTAATGGCATCTCCCATGTTTTCAGGAGCTCTCCATACTGAATCTTTTCTTTGTTTGTGAGCAACATAGATGTCCATGCCTCCCAAACCACCTTCTTTTGTGGATCCGAAGTAAAGCAAAGTGTCACCTACATTGAATGCAAAATCTTCCTTACCTGTAGTGTTGATGGAATCACTTGCACTTTCAGGTCTGCTCCATAAATCAGCTTCTTCTTTGTTAATGAACCATACGTCTCTATTTCCCTTTCCAGCTTTAAATGTTCCAGAAAAATAAATCGTCTTTCCGTTATTTGCGAGAGATGGGTTATAGAATCCTTTTGTCCCTTTTATAGAGTGATTCCATCTGCCAACAGCTAGTGAAGATCCTCTGATCTCCATTTTTGAAGGCATTACACCTTTTATTTTCAACTCTTTGACATCTTCCCATTTGTCCTTCCCGAATGTAGCTTCGTAGAGGGTCTGGTTGCCTGATTCATCGCCTTTGGAGAAGTATAGCTTGTTTGCATTTTTGTCGTAAGCGAAGGTCCCTTTGATTCCCAATCCCATGAGTTCTTGACAGACAATAGGAGTGTCCAGCTCCAAATCTAATTTTGGATAGAACATGTAAGCTGTATCGTGTCTGAAGAAAACAATTGATCCCTTTTTGTACGGAGACATGGGACACTCTTCCGAAGATGTGTTTTTATCAGATGATACGAATTCGTATCTTCCTTCGTTGAAAAAATCGCTTGACGCATAAAGATTATGAGTCATCACAATCATCATCACTATATGAAATATCTTTTTCATGCTGCTCTTTGTTTTTGCCATGAATTATTGTCTATTAGAATTTAGCTACCTCAACAGTTCCCTTGAATACTCTACCGTCCTTCATGAATACTCTGTAGAAGTATGTTCCAGGTTCTGCTAACTGACCTCTGTAAGTTCCATCCCAACCATCTTCACCTTCAAATACCATTTGTTGATATCTGTTGTAAATTTCAACTCTGTATCCTGGTTTTCCATCCTTAGGACCCATAAACACATTGTTCTTTGCATTGCTGTTGTATGGAGTGATAATGTTAGGAACGATAGTGTAATCTGCTACATCAACTCTCTTTTTGTCTGAGTCAATATTGCCGCAATAGATATTATCTACGGTGACGTAGAACTTGTAGATACCATTGTTCTCAATTGTATATCTAAAGACGTTTTCTGCTGTTGTACCTAGCAATTCTCCAGTCTCGGAATTGTACCAGCTGAAGTCGCCATGATTGTCATTTGATGTATTAGCAGTGAGTGTAACCTCTTCGCCCATTTGAATATTCTTTGGCTCAGCTGTCATTGTTACAGCCAACAAGTTAGAAACTCTGATTCTTTCTGAGTAAATCTTGTTAGAGTTTTTGCAGATGTCATCCGTTCCGTATGCCCAGTAAACAGAGTCTCTGTCTGGAGCAACAGCGTATTTAGACCAGAAGTAAATTTTATCTTCATTTCTGTTATCAATGAATGTAGAGTCGTATTTAACCTCTGTCGTATCACCTGTTGACCAAACAATCTGATCTGGACGACCAGTGTTGATGTTGATGAACATTCTTACATACTGAGTAGAATCAGAACGCTGACACAATGTGGTAGCGTCTTGTCTTATTTTAAGCCTTAAAGAATCTTGAACAGTTACGTTTGTACAATTTGTTGTCTGAGGACAAATCTTTGAGTCTGTAGCGTAAGCAGTTACACAAATGGAGTTGTTGCCTGTCGCTAAATTGTTAAAGATATTCGTATATGTACCGTTACATAAATTGTCTAAACCGTTGTTAGGAACAGGATCTCCACTTCCATTGCCCTCTCTATTGATGTTACTGTCATTTAACTCAGGATCTTTATATGTTCCTGCAGGATCTTGTTGAAGTACAGGATATCCGTTACTACCAGCTTTCCATGAGCCATTGGTATTAAAAGCAGAAAGAACTGTTCCATCTGTAAATTCTGATACAGATTTTTTATCTGCATAACTATCTGAACCATTCACGTAATAGCAATTGGAGATACTACCTCCGTCATTATAACCAACACAAGACCCTATAGTAGAAGATCCGTTTACAGTACCTGTAGAATAACAGTTAGTTATAGAAGCTGAACTGCTCATTGTTCCTGTAATACCTCCACATCTTGTGACACTTGACCCTCCTACATTTCCTGTATTATAAGAATCTGATATTTTTGCACCTTCTTCAATGCATCCTGCAACACCACCCACTTTAAATCTTGAAGTTAATGTGATATCTCCTTCATTATAACATTTGCTAATTTCGCTCTTATTTGTAAAGAATCCGCATATACCTCCTGCGTGCTCTTCTACTCCTGATATTTTAGCTTTATTATAACAATTTGTTATTTTAGCAGAACTTCCAGCTCCTCCTGCAATACCAGCTACAGCAGCATATCCAGATACAGAACCACTTTCAATTCCTAAATTTTTTACCTCACCACCATTAATACTACCAAAGAAGCCCGTACACAAAGCCTTACGGGTATCGTCTTTAATATATAATCCATTGATTTTGTGGTTTGCTCCATCAAAGATACCTCTATAATAGCTTTTACCAGTTTCGCCGCTTCCAAAATTAACTTCAACATCACCAATTGGTTTCCAATTTCCTATACTTGATCCGCATACACTTGACAAGTCAATATCATTTGTTAATAAAGCGCAAGCATATTCGTTTTTTTCTTCACATTTTAATAATCCGTTAACCAAGTCAGCAAACCACTTCAGCTCATCTGCAGTGCCTATTCTGTAAGGATCTTCTTTTGTTCCTTTACCGTATTCAGGACGACCTTTGTCATCATCACAGATACTTATTATTCCACCGCTACTTCCTGGACAATCTTTTCCTGGTTGAGGTTGTCCTGCTGGTGTCCAGGTTATATTCGTATATGATCCTGAATGTGTATTGTTGATATCTACAGAACCATTTACTACACTATTAACACAGATTATTGATTTGTCCAATATTACATCTAATTTGACAGGTTCCCTTACTTCAACATCTTTGTATTTTGTCGTGTCAGGACATACCCCGTCTTCTGCTGTTACTTGGAATGTGTTTTTGCCTTCTTTAAGCGGTACACTAATTGAAGAGTCTGTCAATAATCTATATGGTTCACTCCAAATATATCTATTAGGATTACCATTGTTCAGAATAACTTTCAAAACAATAGAATCATTCTCCGCAGTCTTACATATTTCGTTGACAGATTCAATACTAAAGTCCATCTTTTTATAAACACTGTAATCAGCTTCTGCAGATGGCTTGTTTTCAGGACATACTTGGTCTACAGCAGAAATGGTTACTAAACCATTTTCTTTGCTATGAGAAGTTTCACTGTTCTTTCTCGTTTTTAAAGTATTGAATACATTGTCTCCAATTGTTGTGTTAGAAACAAGGAAATCTCCGTTTGCATCCCAATTCACAATTGTACTATTATCAAGATAATTGTAAACAATCGCATTGAATTTAATTGAATCGCCTTCACAAATGTTGGCTTTGTCCAAATCTAATTTTAAATCCATTTTTGTTCTTGCGCGGATTGTTCTAGTTGCAGAAGTAACACTTGCGCAGATTCCGTCACTAGCTTTAACACTATAAACGTTGTCTCCGTAAGAAATAGCAAATGGTGCACTTATGTTGTTTATCGTTCCCATTGAGTTTCCGTTTTTGAACCATTCGTATGAGGTTGGTTCGCCTTTAGTGACGTTAGCTGTTAATGTGATTGACTGCCCCTCTTCCTGTGTTAAACAGTATAAGTTGTCGTCTCTTTCTGCGTCAACGCTAATCTCGATGTTGTTATGTATCTTATATGCAGTTGAACTAGAAGTCTTAGTGTTTTCTGTACAAACATTATCGTTAGTACTTATGCTTATGTTGCGAGTTTCTGTCTTATAGTTTCCTGAAGATTTTTTGGCTTCAATAGGTAATGTAGAAGAACTTCCAGTTGTTGTAATTCCTTCATTTACATCATTTCCGCTCCAATTAACAACGACACTGTTTGCATCAAGAGCGTTTTTAACCTCAGCTATGAAATTTATTGTAGTGCCCTCGCAAACTTCTGTTTCTAGTGGTGAAATCGCAATTTCTATAGGGTTTCTTGCCTCTATTGATTTCTTTTCAGAAGTCTTTGAATCGCAGATTCCATCAGAAGCTACAACTGTATAATCGTTGCTGCCATCTTTGATTGTGATTTCTGCAATGTTAGATTCTGTTGTCATCTCTTTTGTGTCTCCTCTGTGCCATTCATATTGAGTCGGCTCACCGGTGCTGACTACTGCTTCCAATTTGATTGTTGAACCGTTTGTTAAACAGTATGTAGGATCAACTTTTATAGAAACATTGATCTTGTTGTGAATTGTATAAGATGTTTCTAATTTCACCGTATCTCCATTCGCACAGACTTCATCCGGAGTGCTAATTGTTATATGACGAGTCTCTGTCTTGGTGTTGCTCTTGTTTGGTTCGAAAGAATATGAACTTACACTTCCTGTTGTCTTTTTTCCAACAGAAATACTGTCGCCACTCCAAAATACAGGAACTTGTGTCGCATCAAGTGCATTCTTTACAGAAGCATTGAATCGGATTGTAGTACCTTCACAGAATACAGAATCGAGTGGACTTAAAGCTAATTCTATTGGATTTCTTGCTTTTGTGGTCATTGCTTTTGAAGAGAAACTCTTACAATAATCATCTGATGCAACCACTGTGTATTCGTGATCACCGTCAGTTGTTGTAACAGAAACTACGTTAGTAGAAGTGGTTGTTACAAATTCATTGTTGTCGTACCAATCATATTTGGTAGGAACACCAGAATCTATGGTAGCGGTCAATTCCATCTGATCGCCTTTCGTTAAACAATAAGTAGGAACATCGTCGATTTTTACACCGATATTGTTATGAATGGTATACTTAATATCTCTAGAAACCCATCCATTTCCACTTTTACACTCTTTGTCAGCTGTTTTTACATTGATTATGTGTGTCTCTGTGAATTTGTTTGTCTTCTTTGGTATAATAGTCAATTTTGCTTTTGAATTCACAGTCGTAATGACAGTGTCTTCTCCTGATATCATTCCATCAAGATCGTCACCAAACCAATAGACTTTGACTTCATCTAATGCGTTTTTAATAGTGACTTCTATCTCGATAGATTCTCCGTCGCAGATTTCTTCGTTTTTAGGAGTCCAATCTATTCCAACACCCTTGGTGGCAAATACAGAATCAATTCTTGATGGAGCCACCTCGATTTCTGAGTAACAGATTCCATCTGTTGCGATCACTTTGTATTGGTATTTGCCATTTTCTCTTATGGTGTCGCTTGCAACGTTGACGTTAGTTTCTGCAAACATCTGGTTGTCTCTATACCAGTAGAACTTTGATGGTTTTGCGGTTCCTGGAGAGTAGGAGACTGTAGCGTCAACATTTCCTTCTTCTGCAAAACAGAGATTGTATTTTTTGATGTCTTCGTTAATTGTAGTAGAATCAATTGAAACATCTCCATCCAAATCTAAAGTCAATGTGAATTTCTTGTAAATTTCATAAGAAATTGTTCTTGTAGAATCGCAATATCCATCAGCAGATCCTGTAACAGTGATTGTTCCATTTAATGGAGCATCCTGAGGAATCTTATAAGTCGATCCTGTTTGAGATCCATCAATTGTTCCGTTTAGATTCCATGCAAATCTTGCGTTTATTGGGTCTACATTTGTAAGGTGAATTGAAGAGTCATACTCACAGACAATGAATTTTTCTGGAGCGTTAAATTCTACAACGTCTTTTTTCTTGACGTTGACAATTTGAGTGTCAGGACAACCATTGCTAAAATCTTCATATCCGATGTAATAGAATCTGTAAACTTTGTTGTCTTTGTTTACTCCTTCTATTGTAAATGAATAATCCATTTTGTCGTTTATTGCTGTCCCATATTCTGCATTTACCCATGCATACCTAGTTTTTTTTGTGTCTTTTGGAAGTAGTGTTTCTCCAACTAAGTTCATGACTTCATTAACGCAGCCCGCAGTGTCTATTTGAGGTCCCATAGGTCCGCTATAGTGGAAGTTGACAGTGAAAGTTGAATCTATTGCATATACTTGAGTACAATTAACCTCAGGTCTCTCTCCATTAAGAACTCTTTCAATGATTTCGTTGTTTGATCCAACGATAGTACGGAAGGTAGTAAAACCACGGAATCTTTCGTCTGTTCTGTTCAACTCAAATGATACATGGTCTATATCTGTAATAGCGTTGCTTTCATCTATGTTTTTCCAAATGCCATCTGCTTTCTTGTATTGGAAAGTGTATTTTGGCTGATCAATGTAACTAGTGATGCCACTTTCATTAAATGCATACAAATTGATTGTTGTATCCAACTGACAAGTCTCAATGCTTTTCTTTTGCTTGTTGTTCAAATCAGTAATCAAATTGATGTTTGGATAACAGATAGAGATTGAAATATCATCAATCAAAATATCGTTTCCGTAGTTCTTACTACCTCCACCGTAGTTGTTGGTCAACTGTATCTTGTATTTTTGGCCATTAGCTTTGAATTTGAAGGTCATGTTAGACCATTTTTCTCCAGTTGTTCTTGGCATAATATCGCCAGAAGAAACAGAGTGGATTCTATTTCCTAGTTCATCAAAAATATCCAATCTTACATTTGCAGGTAAGTTTGAACTCTTGATAGATGCGTTGCTAATGAATGCAGAGAATAAAAGTTGCACATTCTCGCAGTCGTTGTTAATGTCGATTTCACGTTCGTAAATAATGGTACGCTCACTACCTTCTTTACAATTCACGAATAGCATACCACCATTTGTGTTTCCTGTGTGGTCTGAGCCGTTCCAATAGTCTTTAGCAGGTTGGCCGCAGTTACTAATGTCCGGATTGGTAAGGATAGCGTAATATCCATCTTCAATACGTATACCGTTACAACCTTCCCAACATGCATAGTGCTTATAGTTGTCTGAAGCACAATTGTCTGAATCGAATTCACCAAATAGAGGGTCTAACTCAGCATAATCATGTCCTTGTACGAGATTGTTGACATCAGCAGAAAGAAAATCCATAACGTGGAAAGTATTTCCTTTAGAGTCAGTACTTTCTCCGCTATATGTCGTTTCTACTCCATCGATGGTTTTTGTTACGAATGTGCTTGCATCTTTGAAATAACCGAAGTCGTCAGACCATAAAGGATCCATATTAGAATTTGAGTCACATCTGTAAACAACACGTAAAACAATGCTCGCATTATGAGTTTCCTCTTCTTGGGTTTCAGCATTAATGCCAGTTCCTATTATTTTTATATCTATGTTCTCTTTAGGGTTGAAAGTCCATGTTCCATTTTCTCCGTTCAAAGTTGTATCTCTCCATTCTGTTTCGTCAAAACTCTTGACTTGAATGGTGTAGGAGACGTCTGTCATCTCAACAGCCTCTGCTTTGATGGTAACTGATTCTGTGTAATTAAGAACCTCGAATTCGGCTCCATTTATTTGAGTGGCTTCTGGAATTGTAACTGATATGCTTGCTGGTAAGAAACTTACTTTTATCTCGTTTGAATTTGAAGTAGCATTACCACCTGTTGCAACTACTCTATAAATGGTTTCTTTTTTATCAGGTATTTCGTCTGTTAATACAGAACTTGTTGCTCCTGCTATCGGAGTCCAGCTTGTTCCTCCATCTGTGCTTTTTTGCCATTGATAAGTGATGCTGCTGGCTTCTATAGTTGGACTGCAAGAAGTGGCTGCAAAAGAAATTTTTTGACCTCTAGAGATGATTGTGTCTCCTTTTGTTTGGGATATTTTTGTTGTGATAAAATCAAAATCAGAAATCGTTTTGCTGATTGTATAAGGTGTTTTCCTTGCATCCAAGTAATATACTACAGGCTTTGAAATCTCTACAGAAGCAATCTGCCAACCATCTTCTCCTTGACCTCCTGTCTTGGTGGTAAAGTAGCTGCTTGCATCTAAAGAGCTGCTACCTAGAGTTTCACCTCCTTCATAAATGGCAAATTGAATAGAGTTGTTAACTGTGCATTTTAATGTAATCATATAGACAGAATTACAATATCCTGCAACCTCTTTAATGGAACTTCCTGTCATGTCAACTCCATACCAATTTGTTAGGGTAAATCTGTCCCCAGTACCGAGAGTCGTGATTTTTGTGTCTTTAGTTACGACAGAACCGTCTTTGGAAATTTCTAATGAATAAACTCCATTTGGAACGGTTGGGGTGTAATTCGTTAAGTTTGCACCTGTCTCGTTGTCAATTTTTTTACCGTTTTCGTACCATTGATAGGTATAGCTCTCTATTGGACATGTTTCAGAGGTGAAGTTGATTTTGTCACCTTCGTTAAGTGTCGTGTTTCCTGTGATTCTTGTGAAAATCCCGCTAGAAGAAGGTTCGTCTATAGAAAGAACATAAGGATAACCATTCCTTGTGTTTAAATAGAATGTTCTGTCTGTTGCGGATTCTCCTCCTTTTATTTTTTTTGAATCATTACCGGACACGAACTGTAAATTCGAGTCTCCTAAATTTATGAAATTTGATGTAGAAATAGCTTCCCCGTCTTCGAGAATTTCGAAATCGAAGTAGTATTTGTCTGTGACATCAATAGTGATCTTGTAAATACTATTACAAGCGTCTACCGCAGTTATGGATGAATTTGATTCGTTTATTTTTTCAGTGCTTCCAAACGTTATGTTTTGTGCGTTAGTGTTAGCTACGCATAATGACAAAAATGCTGTCAGAAAAAACAATGAACATTTGCCTATAAGGACTTTTGCACTTTTGCTTCCTCTCAAGGAAATCAAACTGAGATAATGCATTCTTCTCATCTCTATATGTTTATTTTTAAATGTTTTTCTCTCTATATAATGGTATTGAACTTAAGTTCAATGTTTTGCTTCTTATTGTTGAAGTCGATTAAAGTCATTATAAATGCTTCTGCTTCGACCAAATATGGCTATTTTAGCCCCCAAATTTATGGATAGTTCTTAATAAAAACAAAAAAAACGTATGCGAAAATTAATATTTTTTGTTTTTCTATACTTTTTTCTAAAAAATCTATTCTTTTTAAAAGTTTTCAAATTCCCAATTCTTGATTGTCTAGGTTAACTTTTTTTAAGGCGAATGAGCTCTTTTTGTACAAAAAAAGGACGGAACGTTGTTAGCGTTCCGTCCGAAAAGATTATTTGTTTTTCTCAATCCACTTTTTTGCATTGACAAATGCCTCCAACCATGGAGTGATCTCATCTGTCTTAATTCTATCTGATGGATAGTAAGCCCATTGCCAAGGAAAAATCGAACGTTCCAAGTGAGGCATCATAGCTAGATGTCTGCCGTCTTTTGAACAAACTCCTGCTACACCATATTGTGAACCATTTGGATTTGCAGGGTATGAATCGTATTCGTATTTAGCAATGATGTTGTACTCTTTCTCTTTGTAAGGGAAACTGAACTTTCCTTCTCCGTGAGCAATCCAGATTCCAAGTTTGTTTCCTGAAAGCGAACCGAACATGACTGAATCATTCTGAGGGATTGTTAGACCTACGAAACTAGACTCGAACTTGTGAGAGTTGTTATGTAGCATTTTGTGCTTCTTCTCGTGCTCTGGGTACACAAGTCCTAACTCTGCCATTACCTGACATCCGTTGCAGATGCCTAAGCTAAGGGTGTTCTTTCTTGCGTAGAATTTGTCAAGAGCAGCTTTCGCCTTTTCGTTGAAGAGGAATCCTCCGGCCCAACCTTTAGCAGAACCCAAAACGTCTGAGTTAGAGAATCCACCGCAGAATACAATCATGTTGACATCTTCGAGTGTCTCGCGTCCAGTTGCCAAGTCGGTCATGTGAACGTCCTTTACGTCGAATCCAGCCAACCATAAAGAGTAAGCCATCTCGCGGTCGCCGTTTGTACCCTTGTCGCGGATAATAGCTGCGCGGATGCCGCTCTTTTCTTTTCTGTCAGCAGAAAGACCTAACTTAGAAAGCTTACCAACAAAAGTATCGTTAAACTTGCAAGCAATTGGTTGTTTCTTGTAATTCTCGTAACGCTCTTTTGCACATTGCTCGCCACTCTGTTTGCGGTCGAGTAGGTAAGAGGATTTGAACCAAACGTCGCGAAGTGCGTCGATGTCGAAGCTGTGCTTTTTTCCGTCTTTGCTGACTTCGATGCTTCCGTCTTCAGTGACAGTTGCGATCTTGGCAAATCCGATACCTTGGTCTTTCAAAATCTTTTCAACCTCAGAGCAGTTTTCAACTTGGATCAAAACGCCAGGGTTTTCACTGAATAAGATCTTAACCAAGTCATTCTCGACAAGGCTGTCTAAAGAGACGTTCAAACCGCCCTTCGTGTTAGCGAAGCACATCTCTAACAATGCAGTGATCAAACCACCTGCTGAGATATCGTGTCCTGCAAGAACCAAGTCTTTATTTATCAATTCCTGGACAGACTCGAATGCGTCAACAAAATACTCTGAGTCTGTAACGTATGGAGTCTTAGCACCGATCTTGTTCAATGTTTGAGCCAAAGCTGAACCTCCTAATTGAAGTTCGTCGAATGAGAAGTCGATGTGGTAGATGGCTGTTCCCTTCTTGTTTTGGATAACAGGACCAACGATTTTACGAACATCAGAGATCTCAGCTCCAGCAGAGATGATGACAGTACCAGGAGAGTAAACCTTCTCGTCGCCATATTTCTGAGTCATGGATAGAGAGTCCTTTCCTGTAGGAATGTTTACACCCAAAGAACAAGCGAAGTTACTACAAGCCTCTACTGCTTTGTAAAGACGAGCGTCTTCTCCTTCGTTCTTGCAAGGCCACATCCAGTTAGCACTTAATGAAACGCTGCTGATTCCGTCTGTCAAAGGAGCCCAAACGATGTTGGTCAAAGCCTCGGCAATAGAAAGAACAGAACCTGCTGCTGGGTCTATCATGGCAGCCATAGGAGCGTGACCGATAGAGGTTGCAATACCAGATTTCCAACGGTAATCCAAAGTAACGGCACCAAGGTCGTTCAATGGCAATTGGATCTCTCCGGCGCATTGTTGTCTTGCAATCTTACCTGTAATTGAACGGTCTACTTTGTTCGTTAACCAATCTTTACAAGCAACAGATTCAAGTTGAAGAACGTTGTTCAAGTACTCGTCAATCTTAGACTCGTCCGTTTTAACGTCCTCGTATGTCTCAACCACAGTCTTGTCAGTAATGACAGTACGAGGTGGTTTGCCGATCATATATTCTAGTAAGAGGTCGATTGGCTTTTCTTCGTTTGACTTCTTGAATACGAACTTCTTGTCGCCAGTGGTCTCTCCAACAACATACATTGGAGCACGCTCTCTGTCTGAAATTCTCTTTATGAGGTCAATGTCTTTTTCATTAACCAAGCATCCCATACGCTCTTGGCTCTCGTTTCCGATAATCTCTTTGTCAGAAAGAGTTGGGTCGCCAACAGGAAGTTTGTCCACGTCGATAACGCCACCAGTTGTCTCAACCAACTCTGAAAGACAGTTCAAGTGTCCTCCTGCACCGTGGTCGTGGATAGAAACGATAGGGTTGTTATCTGATTCTGCCAAAGTACGAATGACGTTAGAGACACGTTTTTGCATTTCTGGGTTAGCTCTTTGAACGGCATTCAACTCGATGGAGTTGTTGTATTGTCCCGTATTTACGGAAGAAACGGCTCCACCGCCCATTCCGATACGGTAGTTGTCACCACCCATCACGATAACTTTCTGTCCTGGTACGGCTTCGTCCTTCAAGCTGTCTTTCATCTTGGCGAATCCTACACCACCTGCCATCATGATTACCTTATCGTAAGCAAACTTCTTGAAGTTTTCAGCGTGCTCGAAAGTCAAAAGAGAACCGCAGATAAGCGGTTGTCCGTATTTGTTTCCGAAGTCGCTAGCACCATTCGATGCCTTGATAAGGATTTGTTCTGGAGTCTGGTAAAGCCATTCGCGCTCTGCCATTCCCTCTTCCCATTTACGACCATTCTCTGTACGAGGATAAGATGTCATGTAAACAGCAGTTCCTGCCATTGGCAAACTTGCCTTACCTCCACCTAGACGGTCTCTGATTTCGCCTCCAGAACCTGTAGCTGCGCCGTTGAATGGCTCAACTGTTGTAGGGAAGTTATGTGTTTCAGCCTTCAAAGAGATGACTGATTTTATCTTCTTTACTTCAAAGAAATCTGGTTTGTCTCCGCTTGCTGGTGCAAACTGCTCGATTTCTGGACCTTCGTTGAAGGCTACGTTATCTTTGTATGCAGAAACAAGTTTGTTTGGATTTGCCTCAGAAGTTCTCTTGATCAATTTGAACAAAGAGCTCTCCATCTCTTTTCCGTCGATGATGTAAAGACCGTTGAAAATTTTATGACGGCAGTGCTCTGAGTTTACTTGAGAAAATCCGAACACCTCACTGTCTGTCAACTTTCTTCCGATTTTCTCACTTATATTGTTCAAATAAGCGATCTCATCTGGGTTAAGAGCCAAACCTTCTTTCTTGTTGTACTCTTCAATATTGTCGATGTGTACAATTGGATCTGGTTTTTTGTCGATCGTGAAGGTGCTTTGGTCGAGCTTGCTGTAGATTCTCTGAAGCATTGGGTCGTGCTCAGAATCTGCACCTTTTGCGGCAAAGAACTCTTCAATACGAAGAATGCCTTTCAATCCCATGTTTTGGGTAATCTCTACGGCATTCGTACTCCACGGGGTTATCATCTCACGGCGTGGGCCGATAAACCATCCTCCGATTTCTTTTTCTTCGGTGAATTTTGCCCCACTGAAAAGCCATGTAAGTTTCTCAATGTCTTGAGAAGGTAATGCAAGTGTTGAATCAACTGCGATTACGCCCGCATCCTCTTTTTTGAAGAATAGAATCATATCTATGATTGTTTTGAAAATAGTATTCTTGAGAATAAATCCTTGAAAAACAGGAGAAAGAAACGTTTCTCCGAATTTTTTGCAAAGTTACGGAAAAATCTTGAATTTTATTTTAGATTGTGGCTGATAATATAAATATTAGATGTGCTGATGTCTTTGTGCACGTTTCTTAATTATGGATTTAAAAAAGTTTTTTGAAAGAAAAAAATGAGAATAAATTTGTGATGTATATTTTATTTTGGCTGTTATGAAAATAGTTTCTGGAAAAGGAGACAGCTTCTTGGTTTCTTGCTATTGTTTAATCATAAAAACTATGTAGCTTTGATGTGCATGTTGTTTACATGAAAAAACGATATGTGATGTTAAATGTTTGTCGGAATCAAAATAAAAGAGGTGGTTCTGAAATATGGTTTTTCTAATAATCTTTTTAGTGAATCGTTCCTTTCATAAGGAAATGTTTTTTAATTTTAAAAATAGGAAATGACTCTACAAAAGTGAAGATGGATTGATCGCCTATTTATTCAGTACTTTGATTTTCAAATCTCACAAGCTGTTATGAATTTATCGTTGGATAATTGAGATGAGTTTTTGAACCATTTTAAGGCGTTTTGTGAGAAAGATAGCGAACTATCTGACGAAAAAATGGCAAAAAAGCAACATTCAAAGAAAGGAAACCACATTTGGTTTTTATAAAAAAAAGCTTTTTAAATCTTCAGCAAGGGAGGTTCGAAGCGGATGCTTCGATTTTGAATAGAGACACTTAAAAATTTATAATTTAAATATAAGATGAAGAAACGCAATGCATTTATTCTGTCATTGGCACTACTTCACCCAATGGTAAACATGGCACAAGAGAGTAGTAAAGAACTGCAGATGCAGCAAAAGGCAAAGTCGGTAATCGCGGAGATGACTTTGGATGAGAAATTATCTCAGTTGATGAATGCTTCTCCAGGTGTGGATCGGCTGAACATCAAACCATATAATTGGTGGAACGAAGCGCTTCATGGCGTGGGGCGAGACGGACGTGCTACCGTATTTCCTCAACCAATCGGTTTGGCTGCCACTTTTGATGCGGAGCTTATTCAACAGATTGGTGATGCTGTTTCTATAGAGGGTCGTGCTAAGTTCAATGTAGCACAGAAGTTGAAGAATTATTCGCAGAATGCTGGTCTTACGTTTTGGTCTCCAAACGTAAATATCTTTCGTGACCCGCGTTGGGGTAGAGGTATGGAGACTTATGGTGAGGATCCGTTCTTGACAGGTACGTTGGGCACTGCATACGTACATGGATTGCAAGGTAATGATCCTTTCTATTTGAAATCTGCAGCTTGTGCAAAACACTATGCTGTTCATTCGGGTCCAGAGGCAACTCGCCACGAGGCCGATATTCATCCGAGTAAACGAGATTTGTTTGAAACATATTTGCCAGCTTTCCAAATGTTGGTTCAGAAAGGTAAGGTTGAGTCTGTTATGTCTGCCTACAATGCTGTCTATGGAAAGGCTTGTTCTGGTTCGGAATATCTGTTGACGGATATCCTCCTTAATTCATGGGGCTTCAAAGGTCACATCGTTTCTGATTGTGGTGCGGTGAATGATATCTTTGGCGGACATGCCATGGTGAAAACTGAATCTGAGGCTTGCGCTGTAGCTATCAAGGCTGGTTTGAATATTGAGTGCGGAAAAACTTTTCAAGCTATGAAGTCGGCTCTCGATAAAAAACTTTTGACGGAAAACGATATCGACAATGCGCTTCTTCCTTTGATTATGACTCGTCTGAAATTAGGAATTTTGAATGAGGATAAGGATTGTCCTTATAACAATGTAGGGGAAGATGTAATCTGCTGTGACAAACATACTGCTTTGGCCAAGCGTGCTGCTTTGGAGAGTATGGTTCTTTTGAAGAACGATAACAACATGTTGCCTCTCAGCAAAAACATCCGTACTCTTTACATCGGTGGTGAAGGTGCAACAGATATTTTCAACTTGATGGGTAACTATTATGGATTGAGTCCTCGTTACAGTTCTTACCTACAAGGTATCGTTTCTAAGGTAAGTAATGGAACCAGCGTCAACTTCCGTCCAGGTTTTATGTTGATTACTCCAGAGTTGAACGAGATGAACTGGGCTATTGGTGATGCTACTGAGTCTGATTACACTATCCTTGTAATGGGTAACAACGGAAACACTGAGGGAGAAGAGGGTGAGTCTATCGCCAACTCCACTCTTGGTGATAGGGTTGGAATCGGCTTGCCCGAGTCTCAAATGAGTTTCTTGCGCCGAGTACGTAAGAGTCGTTTGGACCAAGGAAAGAAGAGCGGATTAATCGTCGTTCTTACAGGTGGTAGCCCAATCGATATGCGCGAAATCTGCGATTTGTCTGATGCAGTTGTCTTCACTTGGTATGCGGGGCAGGAAGGCGGATTAGCCTTGGGCGATTTGCTCTTTGGTGATGCTAACTTTAGCGGTCGTTTGCCAATCACTTTCCCTGCTGACGTAACAAAGCTCCCTGCATTTGAGGATTATTCAATGCAGAACCGTACATATAAGTACATGTCAGATAATGTGATGTTTCCTTTCGGATATGGGTTGAACTACAGCAAGGTCACTTACTCAGCTGCTGCTTTGTCTGACGCTAAGACTGCTGCTTCTGCTTTGAAGAAAGGTAAACCTATTCAGATGAAGGCAACTCTTAAGAATGAAGGTGATGTGGCTGTTGAGGAGGTTGCTCAAGTTTACTTCGCATCACCCTCTGCAGGAAAGGGAGCGCCTAACCAGAAACTTATCGCTTTTAAACGCGTGAAGATTGCTCCAAATTCGGAGTTGACGGTTGATTTCAAAATCGAAGCCGACCAGTTGAAGACAATCCAAGAGGATGGTTCTGCTAAACTTTTGAAGGGTGAGTATACATTCACTGTGGGAGGTGCTGCTCCTTGTGGTCGAAGCAATGAGTTGGGTGTAAGCCAGTCATCATTTGTAATTAAATTGTAAATCCTAATATATGAGAAGAAGTCGAATTTTTCTATACTTTTCTTTGATGGCAGCTCCATTGTTGGCCACCGAAGGAGCCGCCGTACAGATAGCTCCTCAGCTTCGCGCCGATAATATCGATGAGGTTGTTAATGCTATGACCCTTGAGGAAAAAGCTCGATTAGTAGTGGGTGGCGGAAACAAATCTTTCGGAGATGGTACGACTATGGTCGGAAATCAGAAGAAAATCGTTTCGGGTGCTGCTGGTGTTACGGTTGCCATTCCGAGATTGGGTATCCCTGCAACTGTGTTGACCGATGGTCCTGCGGGAGTTCGTATCGGTCCAACTCGCGAAGGTTCGTCTCAGACTTACTATGCTACAGGTTTTCCTATCGGAACTTGTTTGGCTTGTACCTGGAACACCGATTTGGTGGAGAATGTAGGTAAGGCTATCGGAAACGAGACCTTAGAGTATGGTTGTGATGTGGTTCTTGGTCCAGGAATGAACATCCATCGTAACCCTCTCTGTGGAAGAAATTTCGAGTATTATAGTGAAGACCCATTTGTAACGGGCGCTATTGCTACTGCTTACGTCAAGGGTGTTCAGAGTCAAGGTGTGGGCGTAAGCTCTAAACACTTTGCTGTTAACTCTCAGGAGACTGACCGTACGAAAGTGGATGAACGCGTAAGTCCTCGCACTTTGCGTGAAATCTATTTGCGTGGATTCGAGAAGATGGTACGCGAAAGCAAGCCTTGGACGTTGATGTCTTCTTACAATCTTATAAATGGTCAGTTTGCGATGGGTAGCAAAGATTTATTGACCGATATTTTGCGAAAAGATTGGGGGTTTGACGGTATGGTGATGACCGATTGGGATTGGCGTGTTTATTTGCCGATAAATGAAGAACTCACCGCCGGCACTGATTTGTTGATGCCTGGATTGCCATTCCAAATGGATAGCATCATCGCTATGGTGAAGAGTGGTAAACTTAGCATGAAGGATTTGGATGTGAACGTTCATCGTATGCTTCAATTTATCGTTAGAACTCCGCACTTCAAGAATTATAACTATTCTGAAAAACCAGATTTGAAGGCTCATGCTCAGATTACTCGTCAGAGTAGTACCGAAGGTATGGTGTTGTTGAAGAATGCGAATGAAACTCTTCCTTTCCAAAATGTAAAGAAGGTGGCACTTTTCGGAGTTAACTCGTATGATTTTTCTTCAGGAGGTTTGGGCTCTGGTAGTGTGAATGTGCCATACGTTGTGGATATGGTAGATGGTCTGAAGAACGTTGGCATTTCTACTACTCAGACGCTTACGGATATTTATAAGAGTTATGTGAAATATGCTCGCTTCAAACTTAAGGTAGATAAGAATCCGGCTATGTGGTTTCTCGATAATGGACAACCTAAGTTAGATGAGATTGAAATTACTGAGAGATGTATCCAACACGAAATGGCCGAGGCCGATGCAGCTGTCATCACAATTGGTCGTCAAGCAGGAGAGGCGATGGACCGCTCTATCGAGAATGATTTCAACCTCTCTCCTTTGGAGCAACGTTTGATTCACAACGTATCGGGTATATGCCATTCAGCGGGCAAGCGTGTCATTGTCATCATCAACTCAGGTTCGGTTATTGAGATCGCTTCATGGCGTGAGTTCGTGGATGCAATCCTTGTGGCTTGGCAGCCAGGCGAGGAGGGTGGTAACTCTGTTGCTGATGTGCTCACAGGAAAAGCCAATCCTTCTGGTAAGTTGACTATGACTTGGCCAATTGCGGCCGTTGACCATTATTCAACCCGTAACTTTCCTCAGGAATACGATATTTACACCTATAAGAATATGGAGACCTATATTTATGGAAATATCAAGGGTATTGACTACTCAAACCACGAGGAGGACATTTACGTAGGTTATCGTTATTTTGATACTTTCAAACGTCAGGTGGCTTATCCGTTTGGATTTGGTTTGAGCTATACCAATTTCGTATATAGCAAATCGGAAGTGACCCTAAATAAGAAAACTTCGGAGATTGAAGTTTCTGTGGTTGTGACCAATATAGGAAAGACGGCCGGAAAAGAGGTTGCTCAGGTTTACGTTAAAGCTCCTGAAGGAAAGTTGGAGAAACCAACCAAAGAATTGAAAGCTTTTGCAAAGACTAAACTATTGCAGCCAGGTGAGAGTGAAACACTTCGTATGCGTGTTGCACAACGAGACCTTGCTTCGTTTGATGAGTCTAACAGCCAGTGGCTTGTAGAGGCAGGTGCTTATCAGATTTTGATCGGTAGCAACAGTGCAGATATCAAGGCTACACTCTCTGTAAATGTCTCTTCTTATACAGAGAAAGTTTCTGATGTTTTGCATCTGAAGGAGCCTCTGAATTTGTTGAGAAAGTAGATCTTTTGCTAAAAAATAAAAAGTCCCCTTGGTCAGCCAATGGGACTTTTTTGTATTTGTTCTTATTTCGTAATATGGATTATAATGCAGAACAGTTATTGCGATTTTCAAATTCTGCAGTCGTTACCATATTGTCGCTTCTATAAATGTTTGTTTTCTCTACGTATTTAGCCTTGAGCTCACCGATTCTTTTGTAGTGGATTGAATTACTATGTGAATCGATAGATTCTTGATCTTTCCATCCTTCTAATAGAAGTAGGGTTTCTTCGTCATTTTTAGGTAGGAAATAGGTGTACTGAATGTTGCCCTCTTCATTTCTGCTGGCAACGTCTAACTTTTCTGAAGTGATGGCATCTAAAAAGTTTCCCCTTTCTCCTTTTTTTGCATTGGTATGAAATAAATAGTGTTTTCATTGTTTTGTTTTTATTAAAAATGTTGTTTTTATGTTTTTACAATTTTTTTTGTATAAAAACCAAATGGTGGTTTCGTTGATTCTTTGATTGTTTTTTTAGGCCATTTTTCGTCAGACAGTTTGCTGTCTTTCTTACATGATCCCTAAAAATGTCTCAAAAAATCATCTTAAATGATTTAACGATTAAATTCAAATAGTTTCTGAAAGAAAGATGGCAAACGAAGATGTCTTCGAATGCCATCTCTTGATTTGTTGGAATAGAAATTTTCCTTATTTAGCTTCCCATGCAAGAGCAGATGCACCTAAGATAGCAGCATCAGCGTCTTTCATTTCAGAGAAGAGCACTTTGACCTTGTTTTTGAAGATTGGCATAAGGTTTTCTTCCATTGCCTTCTTGATTGGGTTAAGAAGCATATCTCCTGATTTAGCCAAACCACCGAATAGGATGAATGCTTCAGGACTGCTGAACTTAACAAAGTCTGCAAACGCCTCTCCTAGAGTTTCTCCTGTGAATTCGAATACGTCTTTAGCTAACTTATCACCTGTTTTAGCAGCATCAAAAACATCTTTTGATGTGATTTGGTCAATAGGCATCTTTCTTAACAAAGAATCTTCGTTAGCTCTGTTTTCCAAAAACTCACGAGCTGTTCTTGCTACACCAGTTGCTGATGTGTAAGTCTCCAAGCATCCTTTGTTTCCGCATCCGCACTGACGTCCGTTACGACGAACGATGACGTGACCAAGTTCTCCTGCGAATCCGTCGTGACCGTAGATTAACTGACCATTAGCTACAACACCACTGCCAACACCGGTTCCGAGTGTGATCATGATAAAATCTTTCATCCCGCGAGCTGCTCCGTAAGTCATCTCACCGATAGCAGCAGCGTTAGCGTCGTTTGTCAATGCTACAGGAACTCCGAACTTGTCAGAAAGAAGTTTTGCGAAAGGAATAATGCCCTTCCAAGGAAGGTTTGGCGCATATTCGATATTTCCTGTGTAGTAGTTTGCGTTTGGTGCACCTACACCGATACCTTTGATGCGCTCAATCCCACAATTGTTCTCAATTAACTTAAGAAGACCTTTGTGAATCTCTTCGATGTATTTGTCCAAATCGTCATTATATAACTTTGTCTTGATGGAATCTGATGCTAAAACATTTCCTCTTGCATCAACAATTCCGAAAGCTGTATTTGTGCCTCCTAAGTCAATTCCGACTACATAGGGCTTATTCTCTGTTGCCATAATATATTTTATTTATAATTAAATTGATTTTTCTTCTTCTGTTTGAGCTTTTCCAATTTTACATCCTTTGAATCCGTACCAAACAAGGTAAGCATAGCAAATCAAAGGTACTGCGAATGCAATTTGTGGATTGGCTATGTCTGCAAGTAAACCTTGAAGAGGAGGAACTACTGCACCTCCAAGAATCATCATGACTAGCAATGAAGAACCTTGAGATGTGTATTTTCCCAATCCGTCGATGGCCAAAGTAAATACATTGGAGAACATGATGGAGTTGAACAAACCTACAGAAAGGATAACCCACAATGAAACATGTCCTGTTGTGTTAAGCATCGTAACGATAAGGATCATGTTGACGATAGCGAATAGACCCAATGTTCTTGAAGGAATAGACTTCGCAGCGATGAAAACTAAGTAATTAAGAACAAGGAATATCAAGTATAATGACACATCTTTGAAATGCGCTGAAATCTGAGCCATGATGTTTTCTCCGCAGAAATCTAACTTTCCAGTGATTGTGAAGATCAAAGCGAAGGCAGCTATTGCTGTTAAAGCCATGTATAGATATTTCTTTTTATTTTCCATTTGGCTCATTGAGATAGAACCCATGAAACGTCCTATCATTGCACCTCCCCAGTAAAATGCGAGCAATGAACTTGCTGTCTCTTCTGCCATTCCGTGAGTCTCTTTCATAAAAGAAACAAGGTTACTTCCGATGGTTACCTCACCTCCAACATAACAGAAGATACCGAGCATACCGAAAACCAAGTGTGGGTGTTTTAACGCACCTATTTTACTGTCATTTTCAGAGTCATTTGCATTAGAACTTTCCACATTAGGTATTTCAGAGAAGAAGATGATACCTGCAAGAAGCAACAGAACGCTGGCCAAAACCAAGTATGGAATTTGAACGGCAGATGCACCTTCTGAACCTTTGAAATAATTGAATATGAAGAAACCTCCAATTACAGGGGCAATTGTTGTTCCTAATGAGTTGAATCCTTGAGAAAGATTAAGACGGCTGGATGCCGTTTGTGGAGTTCCTAAAATAGCAACCAACGGATTGGCAGCAATCTGAAGAAATGTAAATCCTGTTCCTAAAAGGAATAAAGCCGATAGGAAAATGATGAATTGAGGATTCTGAGACTTTGCTTCCCAAAAGAAAAGAAAACAAGCCACTGCAGAGATGAGAAGTCCTGAAACAATTGTGTTTTTGTAACCTATTCTGCGGATAGGGTCGCCTACTGTAGCTGAAACTACAAAGTAGATGAGTGAGATGATAAAATAGGCGGTGAAAAATGCGAACTGAACCAAATTTGACTGGAAGTGGGTTAGTTCAAATACTCCCTTCAGGTAAGGGATGAGAATGTCGTTCATACAAGTGATGAATCCCCACATGAAAAACAATGTGGTAAGGGTCACTAATGGAACTAGATAGCTTTGGGATTTTGTATTTTCCATTTTTTTCTTTTTTATATAATCTTTATTGGTTTTTATTATTAAAAATCAGCTTGAATCTTAAAGTTTAAACGTCTTCCTGTCAAATAATTAGGTACTGCATATTGCATGTTCGAAACGTCAGTTACCCAATAGTAGGAGTTGACGTTCTTAATATCTAACAAATTAAAGAATTCTAAATTAAACGACAAAGTTTTAGCCCAAGACAAAATCTTTTTACTCATGATTTTATCCTTCCCTTTTTTGAGCAGGTAGGAAACTCCCATGTTAACACGTCGGTAATCGGGTGTGCGGAATTCGTAGTCTGCACGGTTGCTGTGAGGAGGCGAGAATGGTAGTCCGTCAATCCAAACTAACTTGACATTGAATTTCAACTTAGAATAGCCCGGAATATAATCTTGGAAGAAAAGAGAGATGTTGTACAACTGGTCGGTTGGTCTGGAAATATAATCTTTGCCGTCTCCGTAGATGTTCTCTTTCGTCTGCATGAGGGAAAGGGAAATCCAAGAGTCTACACCGGGTACAAATTCTCCGAAAATCTTGGTGTCCAATCCTGCTGCATATCCGTCTGCACAGTTGTCGCCTACATAAACAATCTTCACGTTGTCTACCGTATAAGGATTGATGCGGTCTATGTATTTGAAATAAACTTCAGTCGTGAACTTGAACGGTCTATCCCAAGAGCGGAAGTAATAGTCGCTACCAAGTAATATTTGGAAAGAGCGTTGTGCTTTGATCTTATCATTGAGTTTTATTTCCACATTTCCGTTTTCAGAGACGAATGTGTCTCTGATTTCTTTGAAGTAAGGAGCTTGGTAATAGATGCCAGTTGCTAATCTAAGACCAAAGTTCTTTTTCCAATTAGGGAACCAAGCGATGTTGGCTCTTGGACTGACAAGCAACTCTTTGTTGAAGTCCCAATAATTGGCTCTGACACCTCCGTTTACGATGATTTTTCCGAAGGAATATCTCTTACTGTAAGTGTCTTGAAGGTAAGCCATATATCGGTTCGTGTTTATCGTGTAATCTGCATTCAAATTGTTGTATAATGCAAGATAGTCTTGGTGTACAGGGATGGAGTATCCTGCAGAATCTCTCATTTCCCATTCGTTCACTTTGTCTTTCACGGTCTCTCTTTGGTATGTCAATCCCCATTTGATCTCGTTGTTAGGAAGATTAACAACACCCAGTTGTGAGATGTTCATCACCGTGGCATTCAAGTAGTTTCTGGCATGTTCTTGGTATTTGCCGATACCTTCGCTCAAATCTGTTGCAGCTGTGTTGCTGCCGTCAACATCTCCTAAACGGTACTCTCCTGCAATGTCGTAGGTTTCGCTTTCTATTGTATTGAAAGAAGATAACATCAATCCTAACTTCGTGTTGTCAACAGGTTTGTAGTTGAATGTCATTGCACCGAAAAGGGTTTGGAATAAATCCTTTTCTTGACCGTCGAAGTAGACGGTAAACGATTTCATGTTGGTCATCGTTCCGAAAGAGGTTTCTCTACTCTTGGGCTCGAAGTTGTAGCTGTTTCTTGAATAGTTTCCTAAAAAAGTGAGCTCGCTCTTTTTCGTGAATTGATAGGTCATGAAGGTCTGATAATCGAAGAAGTTCGGGTCGTATTCGCCTTCAGTTTCCAAAGAACCTAGTAGATAAGATGATGTTTTATATCTGACGCCATGAACTTGAGTGAATTTTTTATTAGATGAACCCAAGTAGGCAGATGCGCCTAGTAGGCTGGCAGAAACGGAACCTTCAAAAGCTTTCGGCTTTTTGTATTGAATGTCCAAAACGGAAGCCATCTTGTCGCCATATTGTGCGCTGAATCCTCCTGAAGAGAATTTGACTTCGCCCACCAAATCTGGGTTGACAAAACTTAAACCTTCCTGTTGTCCGGCTCTGATCAATAGTGGTCTGTAAACTTCAATGTCATTTACATACACGATGTTCTCGTCGTAGTTGCCGCCTCTTACTGAGTATTGAGAACTCAGTTCGTTATTGGCGCTTACGCCCGCTTGCGTTGTGATGATGGATTCAATTGAACCAGATGTGCTAGGAATCGATTTTAAACCTGTAAGGTCAATGGTTTGTAATGTATTAGACTGTTTCTTGTACTCTTTTACGACGATATCGTCAAGGCTATAAGTTGTCTCTTCCATCTTTTGACGGATGGTGATGTCGTTGCCTTTGGTTGAAAAAGCTCTTTCTACGTCTTTGAAACCAATAAAAGAGAAGAGTAGGGTGATGGAGTCTTTTTCGGTAGTAGGTTCAAATTCAAAGCGGCCAGCGCTGTCTGTTCTGCATCCTTGTGAAGTGCCTTTGACGGAGATGTTGACAAACTCCATCGCTACACCTTTCCCGTCAGTTACCTTTCCCGAGATGTGTATCGTCTTGGCGGATATTTCTCCAATTGTTCCTAATAGGATGAATATGAATAGTAATAAGTTCTTTTTCATTTAATCTTTGGTTGTAAAGAGACTGCTTCTTTTCAGCCTTCTTTGCTGATAAATGCCTCTTGTCGAGACTCTGACAAATAGTAAACGTTCAAAAATCCACTAAATTTCATTTGGTATATAATTGTTTACAAAAAGAATCTGTCAGTTATATGCAAAGTTAAATTTTTCTCTCTTATAGATGAAACTTTGTGACGTGGAAAAATGCCGGAATGGAAAAGTTTTAAGGATTTAAGAAACAGATCTAGTCTTTGTATTTGTTGTTATAGTTCCATTTAGACATTTTTTTGTTGAATTAATAAACTTTTTCTAAAAAGAAAAGAGGCTGCATCTTTTTGGATACAGCCCCCATTCTATGACTTATTACATTGCCTTAGCAATGCTTCGTTTTGCTTTATTTGATGTTTCCAACCTTGACAAGGTACTCGGCGATTTGAACAGCGTTCAAAGCAGCACCCTTCTTGATTTGGTCACCAACTAACCACAATGTCAAACCATTCTCGTTAGCTAAATCCTTACGAATACGACCTACATAAACATCGTCCTTGCCTGCTACGAACAAAGGCATTGGATACTTTTTGTTGGAAGGATCGTCTAACAACTGAAGATTCTCTCCATGTGCGATTGCTTCTTTAGCTTGTTCTAAGCTGATTGGCTTTTCGGTTTCAATCCAAACAGCTTCAGAGTGTGAACGAAGTGAAGGGACACGAACACACATAGCAGAACAGTTAACGTCGCTGTGCATGATCTTCTTTGTTTCGTTGAACATCTTCATCTCTTCTTTCGTGTATCCGTTTTCAGTGAACACGTCGATTTGAGGGATTACGTTGTAAGCCAACTGATAAGCAAACTTGTTTACAGTAACTGGCTTGCCATCCAATACTTCGCGATATTGTTGCTCCAACTCATCCATAGCCGCAGAACCAGCACCACTAGCAGCTTGGTAACTTGCTACGTGAATACGTTTGATGTGGCTTATCTTCTCCAATGGTTGTAATACGACCACCATCATGATGGTGGTGCAGTTTGGATTGGCAATGATTCCTCGTGGACGATTAAGCGCATCTTCTGCGTTGCATTCAGGAACAACCAAAGGCACATCGTTATCCATACGGAATGCGCTTGAGTTGTCTATCATTACTGCTCCATATTTCGTAATTGTTTCTGCGTATTCTTTAGAAATACTAGCACCGGCAGAGGTGAATGCGATGTCAATGTCTTTAAAGTCGTCATTGTGCTTGAGTTCCTTGACTGTGTACTTCTTGCCCTTGAACTCATATTCTTTTCCGGCACTACGAGATGAGCCGAAAAGCACTAACTCTGACATTGGGAAATTTCTTTCCGCTAGCACGCGTAGGAACTCTTGTCCTACAGCTCCGCTTACACCAACAATTGCTACTCTCATTCTTTGTTATTTTTTAGTTAACTGATTGAACTTTACGAAAATAGATGTATCTTCGTAAAAGTTTGTACAAAGATAATTCTTTAACTAATAAAATTGTAAAAATGAGACTGTTTTCTTTGCTAGTTTTTTTGCATCTTCTTGTTTTGCCTGCTTTTGGAACACCAATCTCTGTCTTTTTTGATGGAAATCAACCGCTTTCAGAATGGTCGGGCGACGATTCTAGTTTTGTCTTTTCCAATGGTCAACTGCGTTTGCAGGCTCTGCCAGGTGGAAAAGTAGCGTACTTGTCTATGCCTTCCACTTCGATAGACGATGCGGAATGGCGACTCTCTCTTCAGATGGATTTCAACCCGTCAGGTTCTAATCTTTTTCGTTTTTATCTATGCAGTGATACGCCATCTCTTCGTGATTCATTGAATGGGTATTTCCTGCAAATAGGAAATGCTTCCGACCAGATTCTGCTTTATCGGCAGACGGGCGTTTCTGTGAAGAAACTTGCGGCAGGAGAAACACTGAGGTTAAACCGAGATTCGCTTCATCTCACTGTCCGCGTTACGCGTTCGCAATCAGGAGAGTGGCATGTTTATTCGAAATTGCAGCATGAATCCGACTTTTTGGAGGAGTGTAGTGTGGTGGATACAATCTGGAGAAGCTCTTATTATTGTGGCTTTTATTGTAAATATTCTTCTACTCGAAACAAGGCATTTGCCTTTGATTCCCTGTTTGTTGATGGGAAAACGTTTTTGGATACAGAATCTCCAGTTGTTAATAATGTTGCTTTTTCTGACACTTTGATTAAAATTACCTTTTCGGAGAAAATCGATGCGAGAGTATTTAAATTTAAAGTGGATGATTGTCCACTTTCTGCCAAATGGAATTCTGGCTTTTCTGAGTTGACTCTATCTCTTCTTTCTCCTTTGAAGTCTGGTGATTTATATGAATTGCATATGATGGAGGTGAAAGATATGGCTGGTAATGCATTGCCTGACACTGTTTTGAGGTTTGGCCTTCCCGAAAAATGTATGTCGAAGGATGTCATAATCAATGAGGTGTTGTTCAATCCTTTTGAAGAAGGGACCGATTACGTGGAGCTTTATAATAGGAGTTCGAAAATGCTGGATGTGTCAAATCTGCTTTTAGCCACGTATCGTTCAGATGGTTCTATCTATTCAGCTAAGAAGATCGGAAGCAAATTTTTGTTTCCCAAAGAATATCTTTTATTGACTGCCGATAAATATGCAGTTTGTACTTTTTATGATTGTCTTGCTGAAGAGGCTTTTCTCGAAATGGATAAGTTGCCAGCATACGGGAATGAGGAGGGTTGCGTAGTGTTGATTGATAAGGATAGTTCGTTGATTGATGATTTCTGCTATGCAGCCTCCATGCATGATGAATTTCTTCAAAACAGGAAGGGTGTCTCTTTGGAACGTTGTTCACCAGACGGAGATATTTGGCGTTCTGCCTCGGCTGCCTCTGGTTTTGGTACACCTGGTTATGGGAATTCCATGCATTTGACGGAGGTGGATGAGGTGAACTTGCTTGCAGAGGTCTGTTATCCGTATCAAGATGAATCAGGCTTTTTGAAGATTAAATATTCATTTTCTCAAGATAGCTATGTGGCAACGGTGAATATCTATAATATGAATGGCATTTGCGTTCGAGCTTTAGCCGACCATCTTCGCCTTTCATCTCAGGGCACTTTAGAGTGGGATGGACGGGATGACAACGGAAATGTTTTGTCTGTTGCTCCATATATCATCTTGTTCGAGGCAAATGATGCCAACGGTCATACGGTAAGAGAAAGATTTGTTTGCGTAGTGTCATGGTGAGATATTTTATGTGTCTTTTTAAACAGCTTCTATTTTTTCATGGTGAAGTTTAGTTTAATACGATTGAAAATTCAAAGTTTATTCTGTTTTTTTCTTCTGGTGCAATTACTTATAAGTGTTTTTGTGAAGAGTCTGAAATAATAAATTTAAAAAATGTAAAAAACTAAACAATTTTTTGTAAATTGTAAACTAAACAACTGTGCCGAATCGATTGTTGGGGGTTGTCGTTTTTGTGTGTAGTATGAATAATAAATAACTCTCGTAAAATGAAAGATTATGAAACTATTAAGAAATTTGTCATTATTTGCAATGATATTGATATGCGGAAACGTATGGGCTGCCAAAACCACTTGTATGATGTTCCTGAAAAATGGTAGTAAAATCAAGTGTAGTGTCTTGGTAATAACGAAGGATTCTGCTATTATGGAAGGTAGTGATGGTTCTCTTTTTAAACATAGTTTTGATGAAATTGAAAAGATTAAATCGCTGGATGTAATAAAAGAAGAAGAAAAAGAGGCAAAGCTTGCAGAAAATGCAAAGAAAAAAGAATTGGCTGAACAAGCTAAGGCTGACCAACAGTTATCAGCAACAACTTCATCTGGTTCAACACCTGTTGCTTCTTCTGAAAAGTCACCGTCTACTACACCCGTAACACCATCTCAACCACAACAGACAGAAGTTGTCGGTTATGCACAAGTTTTGAATAGTGCTTTTGCTGAAGATTATCAGGATAAATCTGTTGTAATTGAGGCCGTGTATTTACAATCTGGATTTTGGAAAGGTTATCATATTCCTAAATTCATTAAAAAATCAAAATACTATGTGTTTCAATGTGTTCAACCGGAAACAGGATCTTCTGTAAATGCAACGAATAAACCAACTAGTGGAGAGATTTTTGTTATTGATAAAAGTTTGTCATCTGAAGTGATAAATTTGAAACCAGGCGAAAAAGTAAAGTTTAAAGGTCATACAAAAGTTGAAAATAGTAGTTCTGGTGGTGGACAAATGGAGATTTATTTCGTTGTTGAAGAAGTTGTAAAATGATTTTTGGGCTATTACAGTAGTACTCTCTAACCAAAGATCTGTAAATTTGAAACGAAACTTCAAATTTACAGATCTTTTTATCTCTATTTGTTAACGTGTGCGTTGTTATAGCCCCAATTCTTCTTTCAAAAATCTTCCAGTGATGCTTTCTTTGTTCTGAGCAACCTCTTCTGGAGTGCCGCTGCAGATAAGCCGACCGCCATCTCGACCGCCATCAGGACCAATGTCTATCAAATGGTCGGCAACCTTAATGACGTCTAAATTGTGCTCAATGACGAGGATGGTATTGCCCTTGTCTGCCAATTTGTTGAGCACGTCTAGCAGAATGCGGATATCTTCGAAGTGAAGTCCCGTGGTTGGCTCGTCCAATATGTAGAGCGTGTTACCTGTGTCACGGCGCATCAACTCAGTTGCTAGTTTGATACGTTGGCTTTCGCCTCCGGAAAGTGTAGTGGAAGGTTGCCCTAATTTAATGTACCCCAATCCTATGCTTTGCAAAGTCTTGACTTTGTTATAGATGTTCGGAATGTTTTCGAAGAACTCTACGGCCTGGTTGATGGTGAGATCTAACACATCGGCAATGGATTTGCCTTTGTATCTTACCTCCAAAGTTTCGCGGTTATAACGCTTTCCGTGGCACTCTTCACAAGGCGCGTAGACATCAGGTAAGAAGTTCATCTCAATGGTCTTGTATCCGTTGCCGCCGCAGGTCTCGCATCGTCCTCCTTTTACGTTGAATGAGAATCGGCCTGGTTTGTAGCCTCTCATCTTAGATTCAGGCAAAGATACGAATAGGTTTCTGATGTCGCTGAACAGATCCGTGTAAGTAGCAGGATTGGAACGAGGCGTACGACCGATTGGTGACTGGTCTACCGTGATCACTTTGTCAATATTGTCAATTCCTTCAACGGAATCGTAAGGCAAAGGATCTTGTAATGAACGATAAAAGTGCTGGCTCAAGATGGGTTGCAACGTGTCCTTTACTAATGTTGATTTTCCGCTTCCTGAAACACCTGTTACGCAGATAAATACACCTAGAGGGAAGGTCACGTCAATTCCCTTCAAATTATTTCCTCTAGCTCCTTTTATAGTGATGCATTTGCCTTTCCCTTCGCGTTTTTCCTTGGGTACCTCAATTTTCTTTACTCCGTTCAGATAATCAGCAGTAAGGGTGTGCGTCTTCAACATTTCTTCTGGGGTACCTGCAAAGACGATTTCACCGCCATGGCGACCGGCTCTAGGCCCTAGGTCTACCACGTAATCGGCATTTAACATCATGTCTTTATCATGTTCCACAACGATGATGGAGTTACCGATGTCGCGAAGTTTCTTGAGTGAATTAATTAGACGAACATTATCACGTTGATGCAAACCGATACTTGGTTCGTCTAAGATGTAAAGCACGTTGACAAGCTGAGTTCCAATCTGTGTGGCCAAACGGATACGTTGGCTTTCTCCGCCAGAAAGGGTCATGGATGCTCGGTTGAGCGAAAGATAATTCAACCCTACATCTAACAAGAAGCTAATGCGGGTACGTATCTCTTTTAGAATCTCTAGTGCAATCTTTTTCTGTTTGTCAGTGAGCCTTTCTTCTACATTGTCGATCCACTCTTTTAGCTCGGCTATGTCCATGATGGCAAGGTCGGAAATGTTCATTCCGTCGATGCGGAAGTGAGTGGCCTCTTTGTTCAATCTGGTTCCGTGACATTCAGGGCAGACAATCGTCTTGCTGAATTGACTGGCCCATTTTTGAGCAGTAGCTGATGCCTCGCTGTCTTGCTGCATCTCCACATATCTCAGTACTCCTTCGAATGAGTAGCTGTAGCTCGACGAACCCAAGGCCTCGTTCTTAACGCAGATGCGATCTTCGCTACCGTTCAGAATGACATACAAAGCCTCTTCCGAAATCAGAGAAACGGGATCTTTTAATGAAAAACCGTATTTTTCGGCAATAGCTTCAAGCTGCCAGAAGAACAACGATTTCTTATATTTTCCGAGAGGAACGATGGCTCCGTTGTAGATGCTTTCCTCTTTGTTCGGAATGATTTTGTCAATATCAATTTCATTGATGAAACCAATGCCTTTACATTTAGGGCAGGCGCCGAAAGGAGAGTTGAAAGAGAAGTTATGTGGTGCAGGTTCACTGTAAGAGATTCCTGATGTTGGACACATCAGCAGCTTGCTGAAATGACGGATGCTCTCGTCGTCCTTCTTTGCAATCATGATAGAACCGTTGCCTTGTTTCATGGCATTCTGAACCGACTCTTTAACGCGTCGCTCGTTCTTTTCTGAAACGATAAGCTTGTCAATCACAACCTCGATGTTGTGGTTTTTGTATCGGTCCACCTTCATGCCGTGGATGATCTCCTGTATCTTGCCGTCAATGCGGACGTTCAGATAGCCACGCTTGCGCACTTGCTCGAAAAGTTCTTTGTAATGTCCTTTTCTTGCCTTAACCAGCGGGGCAAGGATATAGATGGCTTGGTCTTTGTATTCTTGGTGAATTAAACTCAGAATTTGCTCTTCAGTATATTTAACCATTTTTTCTCCCGTCACGTAAGAGAATGCTTCTCCGGCTCTTGCGAAAAGTAGACGGAGAAAATCGTAAATCTCTGTTGTGGTACCTACGGTAGAGCGTGGATTCTTGTTGGTCGTCTTTTGTTCAATGGAGATAACAGGGCTTAATCCGGATATCTTGTCGACATCTGGGCGTTCCATGTTTCCTAGAAAGTTTCTGGCGTATGCGGAGAAAGTGTCAATGTATCGACGTTGTCCTTCTGCAAATATGGTGTCGAATGCCAGCGAAGACTTTCCGCTTCCGCTCAATCCTGTCATTACAGTGATTTTGTTACGAGGAATGGAAACTTCGATGTTTTTGAGGTTGTGTACCCTTGCACCCAACACCTCAATTTGACCTGTCTCCAACTGTTCCAAATTCACATTGTCATCTTTCATACCTTACCTCCAAATGCTAATTTTATAGTTCTTTCTGTGACTTTTTGTTATCCAATCTGAACTAAATTGTCTTTTTGAATTGGGCGAAAACGACGCTACCCATCAAAAGTCTGCAAAGTTACGAATTTTAAAGCAAAAAAACTCATAAAGAATGAGTTGGATAGTTAAAACGTAGGGTGGAATGTGATAAAAATAGGCAATTTTGCTTTAAATAGCACAAGAAAAAAGGAAACTGAGAATGTGATTTTTTTTGATATAAATCTTTGACTTATTGAATGTTGAAAATAAAAAAGGGAAGGCAAAATACTCATTTCTGCCTTCCCTTGTATATGTCCAAGAAGTTCTTAAATCTTATCAAGATAACTTTTAACATCAGATTCGGTTACGTCTTGTTCGAATCTATGTATTTTCCAAACTTCAGTGGTTTTAATAAAACCGCAAGGAGGAATGGTTTTGTAGGGAGAATGGTATTCCAACTCTAGAAGAGAGGTCTCTGCTTCGTCGGTAGCAAAGCTGTAAATCTCTACCTCTTTCTGCTCCGGATGAAGTAACTTTTGATCGTGATGTTCGAAACGAATCATCATCAAATCACGTCCGGAAAGAGTTGCGATGAATGGTCTGCTAGGCGTTATGAAGGCCTTAGCTGTGCACTCTTTGTGCTCCTTATCTTTCTTTTTTGGTGTGAAAGAAAAATAACCGTCTTCTATTTTGTATGGAGCCGGACCTTCGTATGGATGAGTTGGCTCGGATACGCTCACGTTTTTTTCATCGCTTACCGGTACAAAATTCAGATTGTGCCCATTAACTCTAGTGATCATCCAAAGATCCCAAGCGATAGGTTCTTTCCTTATGTTTTCGGCAATTGCTTCAATGATGACGTTGTAGCAATCATCAATCATATCATATTCTCCAATAATGATATTCTTGGTTAAGCGTATACCGCTTATTGGGCTCTCTTCGCCTTTTAATACGATATAATTTTCGTCTTTGACAGCTGTTGTGTAATTTCCATAACTAATGTATGGATCTGGTGGCCAGAAAAGAGTTGATTCAAATTTCTCTGGGTTGAGATTTTGTCGTTTCCACCACAGACTTTGAGGGCCTACCCAAACTTCATGTCCGTTGTATGCCTTGAAATCTAAATTGGATGGCGAAGGTATCGGTCTCTTTTTTTGTTTCCATAATTTGGAATCGCTTTTCAGAAGGTTTTCTCCTTCTTTAATCTGCAAAGATACGATTCGTCCTCCTACATCAGGTAAAATTCCTAATTTGACGTCTCCGTACTCTAAATTGATCATTTGATTTTCATTTGTTTGAGGTTGTGATTTTCTCTTGTATTTTTCTTTCAATATCTGCAATGAATGATAATAAATCTTTATTTGTGATTTTTGTTTTAAGCGTGTCTTTAACTGCATAACTTCTTAACCATGTGCCTGTTAAAAAACCTTTAGCACTGACGGTTGAGTCTTTTTCTGTAAGACAAACTTCGCCCATGAAAATCTTGTCAATTACGTTGGCTAAAGTGTCGCCAAATTCACTTGCTTTCATCTCAATTCTAAAGGTTGTGTCTTTGAACTGATATCTTGCAAAGTTGGCAGTATAGTTGTTGTCTTCTTCTTTGGCCAAAGACAAAAGCTTGTCGCCACCACCGTTTCTCTCTATGATGATAAAATCAAATGGGTCTGGATTGTTTTCAATCATAGTCGTGTCCGTCATTTCTTTTCGATCGTTCTTCTCTTGAGCGTTAACATGAAATATTAGAAGAACAATAATGCCAATGATGAATAGAAAATGCTTAAGTTTTCTCATTTTTGTTGTTTATAAGCTTGTTTAATTATAGCAAAGATAATGCCAATATTTGATAAGTTTACAAAGGAGAAACGCTGGATTTCAAAAGAGAATCCAGCGTTCCTTTTTTATTTTATTGTTTTGAAACAGATAACATTTTCTTTGTTTGTTACATGAACAAAATATATGCCTTTATCCCAGTTAGAACAAGAAATATTCGTATTTCCACTTTTTGTTAAAGTAGAAAGAACTGAACGTCCATGTGCATCAGTGATGTTGATGAAAGAATATGCTGGACAAATAATGTTAAGCTGCTCTGTGAATTGGCTAGGATAGACGTTGATATCTGTTGTTTGTGCTTGATCTTCAATAATGTATGATTCTTTTCCCCAGCCTGGCATTTCCTCAAGAGTTATGATTCTTTCGTCATTTAAATTGGATGTCCAAACGTCATTAGATGTCTTTCTGATGAAAAAACCGTCCCATGATTCGTACCAAGGCATCCACCAAGACCAAGTAGCACCGTCGTTGTACATGT
>Ga0116187_1000211_pt1 | contig 72788 bp, 68 predicted proteins | sample AD_JPNNA6_MetaG_FD_89755 | JGI IMG/M metagenome (GOLD analysis project Ga0116187, IMG submission 89755) | Active sludge microbial communities of municipal wastewater-treating anaerobic digesters from Japan - AD_JPNNA6_MetaG | ecosystem: Engineered > Bioreactor > Anaerobic > Digestate | place... | reverse complement strand
TCTACGTCAATAATACTGGGTATAATGATATTACCTACCATAATAAGCATCTCCTTTGACTCTATCATGAGCGTCCCAAAGACCTACAGGGAGGGTTCTTATGCCATGGGTGCCACAAAATGGCAGACCATCTATAAGATAGTTGTCCCATCGGCCAGGTCTGGGATACTGGCAAGCTTTATCCTCGGTATGGGCAGGGCAATAGGGGAGACAATGGCAGTCATAATGATTGCCGGTAATGCACTGAAGATACCCATGAGCCTGACAGACCCATTGAGGACATTAACAGGGAACATTGCCCTTGAGCTTGCATATGCCACCGGAGACCACAGATTAGGTCTTTTTTCAACAGGTATAGTGCTCCTTGTGATTATAATGGCACTTAACTATATAGCAAACTTTGGGATAAAGAGAAGGTCACAATAACATGAGGATTAACCCGAGATTTATAAATAGACTAATGGAGATAGCACTGAACACACAGGCGTTCTTTACTGTGGGGATACTCGTTGTTATAGTGGCTATTATCCTTATAAAAGGTATAGGCAACATAAACCTTGAATTTATATTCAGCTTTCCTGAAGACATGGGTAGACACGGGGGTATCTATCCCACCATTATTGGGACAGTAATGCTTGCAATACTGTCCATTATATTCGCCACACCCCTCGGGGTTGGAACAGCCATATTCCTCACTGAATACACAAAGGAGTCTATGCTGACAAAGATAATACGTTTCGGTGTCGAATCACTGGCCGGTATCCCATCTATCCTTTATGGCCTTTTCGGTTTTATATTTTTTGTCATTAAACTCAAGATGGGCTGGTCAATCCTCTCCGGTGTCCTTACCATAACCATTATGATACTGCCTACCATAATAAGGACAAGCGAGGAGGCTATCAAGGCAGTCCCAAAAAATGTAAGGATTGTTAGTTTTTCTCTCGGTGCCACTAAATGGGAGACTGTAACAAAGGTAGTTTTACCATCTGCTGCACCGGGTATACTTACTGGAATTATGTTGAGTATCGGCAGGGTAGTGGGTGAGACCGCAGCGGTTATATTCACCATGGGGAGTTCATTGAGGCTGCCTACATCCATAATGGATTCAGGGAGGACTATGGCTGTCCATTTTTACATACTTGCAAGGGAGGGTATATCTATGGAAAAGGCATATGCCACAGCCCTAATCCTCGTTCTGAGTATACTCCTTATCAATATTGTTGCCTATTATATTATGAACAGGGTTATATCGAGATATTCTTAATCAGCTATGGACATAAAGATAAAGGTAAAAAATCTCAGGGTTTTTTTTCATAAGCAAGAGGCCTTAAAAGGCATAACGATTAATGTTGCAAGAAACATGATTACCGGTTTTATGGGGCCTGCCGGGAGCGGAAAATCTACACTTATTTCCACTATAAACCGCATGATAGACTTTGAGGATAATATCAAGATAGAAGGGAATATCTATATCGATGATGTGGATATACTGGACGGGAGTATTAACCCAGTAAGCCTCAGGAGGCAGGTCGGGACAGTCTTTGCAGTCCCCATACCTCTACAGCGCTCCATATTCGAGAATATCGCCTATGGGCCAAGGCTCAAAGGGATAAATGATAAGGCAGAACTCCACAGGATTGTTGCTGACAGCCTTAAAAAGGCCTTTTTATGGGATGAGGTAAAAGACAGGCTTGATATCTCTGCCAATAAGCTCTCCGGGGGACAGCAGCAGAGACTCTGTCTTGCCAGGACCCTTGCCTTAAAACCAGAGATTATCCTCCTTGACGAGCCCTGTTCAGGCCTTGACCCCATATCTACCGCCAAGATAGAAGAGGCATTGAACGAGTTGAAGAGGGAGTATACAATCATCCTTGTTTCAAATAATACAAAACAGATCGCCCGTATAACAGATTATTCTGCATTCTTTTACCTGGGCGAGCTTATTGAATACGGGACAACAGAGAAGATATTTACCAATCCAACCCAGAAGAAGACAGAAGACTACATATCAGGTAAATTTGGATGATAGAAAATACAGTATTGTCAACAAGAGGACTTAACCTTTACTACAGCCAATTCCATGCCTTAAAGGATGTAGATTTCCATGTCTACAAAAACTCAATAACAGCCCTTATCGGTCCTTCAGGCTGTGGCAAATCTACACTGCTACGGTGTTTTAACAGGATGAACGACTTAATAGATGAGGTCAGGATAACCGGGGATATATTTGTAAACCAACAGAATATCCAGGAGATTGATTTGATTGAGCTGAGAAAGAAAGTGGGGATGGTCTTTCAGAGGCCAAATCCATTCCCGTTTTCTGTCTATGATAATATGGTATACGGTCTTAAGATCCACGGGATGAACAAAAGAAGACATAATATAAAGGTCGTGGAGAGGTGTCTTCAGGCTGTTGGGCTCTGGGATGATTTAAAGGACAAGATGTCCATGTCTGCCCTTGCTTTGTCTGAAGAGATGAAGCAGAGGCTCTGTATTGCCAGGCTCCTGACAGTGGAGCCAGAGATTATCCTACTCGATGAGCCTTGCTCTGCCCTTGACCCCATAGCAACCATGAGGATTGAGGAGTTGATGATAGAGCTTAAAAAAAATTATACAATCTTGATAGTAACCCATAACATGCAACAGGCAGCAAGGGTATCAGACTGGGCAGGATTTATGTTGCTCGGTGAACTTATAGAATTCGGCGAGACATCACAGATATTTACCTCTCCAAGAGACAAAAGGACTGAGGAGTATATAACAGGGAGATTCGGCTGAGATGGATTTTTTAAGGTCAATCACATCTAAAAAGGCCCTTGAGATAATACTCGGGTTTCCCTGGACACCGGATATAGAGATTGTGGGCATAGATGATGCATTAAACAGGGTGCTTGCCGAGGATATAATATCAGAAGAGGATATACCGCCTTTTTCCCGTTCCCTTGTAGATGGCTTTGCTGTTAAGGCTAAGGATACTTACGGCGCAAAAGAGACCAATCCTCGCTTTGTCAATATTAAGGGTGAGGTAAAGATCGGGGAGACAACCCAATTAGAGGTAGAAGATGGTGAATGCGTCAGGGTATCAACAGGCTCTATGATACCCAGGGGCGCCGATGGCGTAGTAATGCAGGAATATGCAAGGTATCTACTTGATTCTATTGAGATTACCAGGGTTATCCATAAAGGTGAAAATATCTGCTTCATAGGGGATGACTTTAAAAAAGGGGATAAGATATTAGAAAAAGGGAAAAGGCTGGGTTACTTTGACCTGGGGGTATTGGCATCCATAGGCATATCAAATATTAAGGTCTATAAAAGACCTCTCGTTGGTATAATATCTACAGGCGATGAGATAGTAGGGATAGATGAAAGTCCTAAACCAGGCCAGATAAGGGATATAAACAGATATACCCTTGCCGGACTTTTTAAAAGGGAGGGTTTTATAGTAATCCATTCAGGCATTGCAAGGGATAACCCTGAAGATATATTGAACAAGATTAAACTCATTGATGATGCAGATATAATGCTCCTATCCGGTGGCAGCTCCAAGGGTGAAAGGGATTATATCATGGAATCCATAAAAGAGCTGGGCGGTGAGATCTTTTTTCACGGGATAAACATAAAGCCCGGTAAGCCTACAATATTTGCAAGGCTGGGGGATAAACCGCTTTTTGGGTTACCAGGGCATCCTGGGTCGTGCATCATGGTTGCCATCAGGTTTGTCTTACCCCTTTTAAAGCTTTTGGAGGGAGAAAAGATACAGGGACATGGAAAATCTATATTTTCAGGTATCCTTACGGCAAATGTCCCTTCCTCTGTCGGTGTAGAAGAGTGTGTGGACGTTACGGTGGAAAGGGGAAAAGAGGGTATTTTTGTAACCCCTTTATTCGCCAAATCCTCTGTAATCTCTTCATTTACCAAGGCCTCAGGTTACATAATAGTCCCAGAAGAGAAAGAGGGCTATGAAAAAGGCGAGGTGGTGGAGGTATATACTTTTTAGATGAAACGTTATCTTGATACCATAAGGATTGATGATGCAGTTAGCAGGGTCCTTGATTATGTAGCTATGATTGAAGAGGAAGAGTGTATACCATCCCATAAAAGCATAGGGAGGATAACAACAAGGGCTGTATATGCACATAAGTCCTCCCCGCCATTTATGTGCTCGGCCATGGATGGTTATGCAGTATCTTTCGAGATAACCCTTGATGCAGATATAAATAGACCGGTCACCATATCAAAGGAACATGCCTTTTATGTAAATACCGGAGACCCATTACCTCCAGGCACCAATGCAGTGATAATGATAGAGGATGTGGAGGAATCAGGGTCTTCCATAACCATAAGACACCCGGTGCACCTGTGGCAGCATGTCAGGATGATAGGCGAGGATATTATAGAGACGGATATGCTGATTCCAAAAAATCACAAGATACGGCCCTATGATATGGGGGTTATTATCTCTTCAGGGATTCAAGAGGTCTTTGTCCGTAGAAGACCCAGGATGCTTATCATACCAACAGGAAAAGAGCTCATAGATATATTTGAGCCTGATTATGATAAGTCAAAGGAACAAAAATTGATTGATTTTAATTCCTATACCCTCCAGAGATTGGGAGAGGACATAGGATTTGAGGTTGAAAAGTTTAAAATACTTTGTGATAAAAATGAATTAAAAGACATTATTAATAATTTGGTTGATAAATTTGATGTAATTATAATAAATGCTGGGACAAGTTCAGGAACAGAAGACTTCACAGTAGAGGTAATAAGGGATTTAGGACATGTTGTCTTCCACGGGGTCTCCATGATGCCAGGGAAACCAACTCTGTTCGGTGTTATTAAGGGCAAACCAGTATTTGGAATCCCGGGCTACCCTGTTTCCGCTGTCTTAAGCTTCAGGACTTTTTTTACCCCTATCTATGAAAAGATGTGCGGTATCAGGATATTCGATGAAACCATCCATGTGAGGCTCCCTTATAAAATACCATCCAAGATAGGGACAGAGGAGATAATAAGGGTGAGTATCCTGGAAAAGAACAGCATCAATTATGCAGTACCCTTACCGAGGGGTGCAAGTATATTTTCATCCATGGTAAAGGCAGACGGTCTAATAAAGGTCCCTGAAAACATAGAGGGTTATGACGAGGACGAGACAGTTGAATGCACGCTCCTTGTAGAGAAGGGGCGTTTAAGAAACAGGATTAACCTCATAGGCAGCCATGATTTGATACTCGATGTAATAAGGGATATGATAAAGACAAGATATAACAGGCTTGATTTTATCTCAACCCATACTGGAAGCCTTAGCGGTATAATAGCCTTTAAAAAGGGTATAGTAGACCTATGCACTACCCATATCCTCGATGAAGAAAAGAGAATCTATAACATACCCATAATTAAAAGGCATCTTGAGGGTATCCCCTGCGTCCTCATCCATCTGGTTAAAAGGACACAGGGCATAATTGTAAAAAAAGGAAACCCGAAAAAGATAAATAGTATAGAGGACCTTGCCCGTAGAGATGTTAGATTCATTAACAGGCAATTCGGTTCAGGGACAAGGATTCTTTTTGACATGATACTCAGAGATAGAGGCATTAAAAAAACAGAGATTAATGGATATGACCGTGAGGAATCATCACATACAGCAGTGGGTATCATGGTTAAGGAATCCGTTGCCGATGCAGGTATAGGTATATACAGCGCTGCAAAGATATTCAACCTTGATTTTATCCCCATAGCCCAGGAGGACTATGACCTCCTTGTTGCCGGTGATTTTTACAATACTGATAGATTCAATCTTATCGTGGATATAATAAACTCAGATGAATTCAAAAAACGTATCCAGGAGATGGGTGGATACGACACAGAAGAAACTGGAGGCATCAAATACAGGGCCTAATACAGGGCCTAAAAACAGACCAGTCAATTTAGCAGAGGTCATGCCCCATGAGGACACCGTATCGGACCCCATGGGCACTGACCATTACATCTTTGAAGTCAAAATAAGACATAATCTCATAGAGAAGCACCATCCCCTGGAGAATTGTGTCCTCTCTACCCTTTTCAAGGCCTGCTATATTACTCCTCTGTGAGATCTTCAGGCCGACAAACCTCTTGATTAATCCCTCCATGTCTTTTATGGTTATCCTGGCCCCGTGAATCCTCTCCTTCTTGTATTTCTCCATGCCTGCCATGATAGCTGCTATATTGGTTATTGTCCCCCCTGTGCCTATGAAACTACACCCATGCCCGTCAAAAGGGATTTTCAGGATTGCCTTTATGTATTCAATGGTTTTTTCCATCTCTTTTTCCAGGGGTGGGTCGTTTTTTATAAACATATCTGTAAGTTTTACAGAGCCAACAGGGAGTGATACAAAGTCAATAAATCTCTCTTTATCCCCTTTTATGACCTCAGTGCTCCCTCCTCCTATATCTGTTATGATGCACCTGTCTACATGGATACTATTATCTCTTATTACAGAGAGATATGTATAGTATGCCTCATCTCTTTCACTTATGACCCTTACATCCAACCCAAGACTGTCATGGATTTTTTTCAGGAATTCGGTACTATTTTCTGCCTCCCTTAATGCGCTCGTCCCAACACAGAAGACCTGCCCCACCCCTTGCTCATGGATGATATCTATATAGGCTTTTAAGGCAGATAGTGTCCTGTCCATGGCCTCTTGAGATAGATGCCCTGTCTTTTTCAAACCCTGTCCAAGCCTCGTTATGGTGGATATGTCCAGTATATCGTTAATGCCTGAACTTTTTTTAGATTCTGCTATGAGCAGGAGTACGGTGTTAGTCCCTATATCAATGGAGGCATATTTCATTTGACAACCCCTTTATAAATAAATATTATAGCCTTAAGATGATTTTTTCAGGCCAGACATCTCTTCTCGATATAAGCGGGATTGTTGCCTTTGGCGCAGGGGTATTATCTTTCTTCAGTCCCTGTGTCCTTCCCCTTGTCCCGTCATATCTCATATTTATAAGCGGTATCACATTTGATAATTATATAGAATCAGGGTCAGAGAAATACAGAAAAATCGTCCTTATCCACTCTCTGGCATTTATCCTTGGTTTCTCATTAATCTTTGTATCCTTGGGTTTTTCCTCCTCCCTGCTCGGTAGTCTTCTGTCAAGGTATCAGGATTATATAATTAGGGTAGGGGGGGTATTTCTCATTATAATGGGACTTTATTATCTCAACATCATAAGACTTCCTTTTTTAAATCAGCACAAGGTCATACACATAAAGGAAAAACCTGTAGGCCTGTTCGGTTCTTTTATTGTGGGCATAACCTTTTCTCTGGGATGGACACCCTGTGTAGGCCCTGTGTTATCTTCCATATTGATAATGGCCACGGCATCAGAGAATGTCCTGGATGGGGCATACCTTTTGAGCCTTTACTCCCTTGGTATGGCAGTCCCATTTTTATTCTCTTCTATGATATTTGACAGGCTTTTAAACCTCATGAAAAGATTTGGCTCTGTTATGAGGTATTCGCAAAAGATATTGGGGATATTGTTAATAGTTGTGGGTTTTCTCCTTGTCTCTTCTTTATTCACCAAAATTAGCTTTTATTTAGGACAGGTTATCCCTATGGTGGGGCCTTAAAGGAGGTAACGGAGATAAAAGATTATTATCTAAAAGAAGGGGGGATTCATGGCAGATTATAGATGGCGTTTTTTTAGGGCAGGCGGTTTTGACCAGGTTGCCATAGACACAGGTGCTGATATGCTGTCTTTAAAAGACCTGGACCAGAAGCTTTGGGCAGCTTTAAGTTGTCCTGTAAAGGACCTTGAGTTTGATGGTAAGACCCTTGAATATCTTGATACTGACCGTGATGGCCATATAAGGGCACCTGAGGTTATAGAGGCTGTAACATGGGCAGGGTCAATGCTTAAAGACCCTGATTTTCTCGTTAAAGGGAAAGAGGGTATTCCTCTTACAGCTATTAATGACACTTCAGAGGAGGGCAAAAACCTATTAAGCTCAGCCAGAGAGATATTAAAAAGTCTCGATAAGGAGAATAAAGAGATAATAACTGTTGAAGATACAGATAATGAAGATAGGATTTTTTCCCAGACCAAGTTTAACGGCGATGGCATAATACCCGCTGAATCAGCGGATAGCGATGTAAGGACTGTCATTATAGATATTATGGATTGCTTTGGTTCTGAAAAAGACCGAAGCGGAAACCCCGGTATATCCCTTGAAAAGGTAGAGGGCTTTTTCAATGAGGCACAGACATACCTAAAATGGCAGAAGGAGATAGAAGATGACCCATCAATACTCATACTTGGCGAGTCTACCAAGGATGCATATGATTGTCTTGTAGCAGTAAGAGACAAGGTGAATGACTATTTTATCCGATGTAACCTTGCCCGTTTTGACCGACGCTCAGCAGAGCTACTCAATCCATCTGCTGAGGATTATCAGAGGATTGCACCACAGAATTTATCTTCTGCTGCCGAGTCTTATGCCTCTTTCCCTATTGCCATTATAGAGCCTGAAAGGCCAATGCCACTTACAGAGGGTGTAAACCCAGCATGGGTAGAATCAATGAAAAATTTCAAAGAGCAGGTTTTTAAACCCTTGCTCGGTGATAAAGATAGTATGGATATTGATGAATGGAATAAATTGAATCAACTCTTTGCCCCTTATGAGACATGGTGTAATAAAAAACCCCAGACACAGGTGGAGAAACTGGGCATAGACAGGATTAAAGAGATAGTAGATGGAGACTATAGGGAGTCAATAATTGCATTAATCGAGAAAGACAGGTCCTTTGAACCCCAGGCAAACGCCATTACCTCTGTTGACAAGCTTGTCCGTTACTGCAGGTATCTCCATACTTTTATCAATAATTTTGTTGCTTTCCGTGATTTTTACAGTCTCAAAAACAAGGCTATTTTTCAGGCAGGTACACTATATCTTGATGGTAGGAGTTGTGACCTGTGTATAAAGGTCGATGATATAGGCAGCCATGTCACGCTCGCCAACCTGAGCAGTGTTTATCTTGTCTATTGTAGCTGCATTCGCAGGGGTGGGACAGATAGGATGACTATAGCTGCTGCCTTTACTGCAGGGGATTCAGACCAGCTTATGGTAGGTAGGAACGGTGTTTTTTATGATAGAAAGGGGCAGGATTGGGATGCAACAGTGGTGAGGATCCTTGAGCATCCCATAAGCATAAGGCAGGCATTCTGGTCACCTTATAAACAGGCAAGCAAGATGATAAGCGAAGCACTTATGAAGATCGCTGCTGCCCGCTCAAAGGCATCATCAGAGAGGATGGCTGCACAAGCAATGCAGGCCGGTGCCCAGACCGCAGCAGGAAAGCCTCCGGTAGCAGAGAAGGCCTTTGATGCCGGTAGATTTGCAGGTATATTTGCCGCCATAGGCCTTGCAATAGGTTTTATCGGCTCAGCAATCACCTCTTTGGTAACAGGATTATTTAAGCTTGCATGGTGGCAATGGCCTCTTCTTTTTATTGGTATCGTACTCATAATCTCAGGTCCATCCATGTTTATTGCATGGTTAAAATTGAGAAGACGTAACCTCGGCCCCATCCTTGATGCAAATGGATGGGCAGTAAATACCAGGGCAAAGATTAATATAAAGTTCGGGACATCCCTGACAGGATTAGCGAAGATACCGGAGGGATCAGAGAAATCCCTTGCTGACCCCTATGCGGATAAAAAAAGACCCTGGGGTGTCTACATCCTTGTCATCCTTATTGTAATCGCCATTATTGTATTATGGAAGACTGGGTACCTGGTAAGGTTTTTCAGACCATAAATGGGCAAACCATAGAGGTTTTGCAGGAGTTTTTCCTGTATTTTATGCATATAGAAAATATTTGATATTTTTTACATTTTATAGTATTTTTCTAAAATTTTTTGGGAAAGGAAACATCTTCCGCATAACATCTATCTTTGATAATCATAGTAAAACATGCACTGAAAAGTCAATTTAATAGGAGGAAAGTATGATACACGGAGAGTCAGGAGAATTTTTTAATGTAGCAGATTACTTCATAGACAGAAATATAAGGCAGGGCAGGGGACATAAGGTTGCTGTATATACAGAACACCGCAATTATACATACAATGATATACAGAAGATGGTTAACAAGACAGCCAATGCATTGAGGGAGCTTGGTGTAAGGGTCGATGACAGGATAATCATTATAATGCTTGATGTCCCCCAGTTCTATGCTATTTTCTATGGTGCAATAAAGATAGGGGCTGTCCCGATACCCTTGAACACCATGCTCACACCGGACGACTACGAGTATTACCTCAATGACAGCAGGGCAATATGTCTTGTCATATCAGAGGAGCTATTACCTGTTGTTACAAATATAAAGGGTGACCTGAGATACTTAAGGGATATGATTGTTATTTCTGAGAAACAAGGGGCCCACATACCATTCAAACAGAAATACAGACATGCCCCGGAGGCCATAAAGATAGAATACACAACAAGGGATGATGTGGCATTCTGGCTTTACAGCTCTGGTTCCACAGGCTCACCAAAGGGGGCAATTCATTCCCAGAATGACATGGTGGTGGTCTCTGATTCCTACGGGCAGGGTGTGCTCGGCTTAAAAGAGGATGATATACTGTTTTCAGCAGCCCGTTTGTTTTTTGCCTATGGACTTGGCAATGCCGGGTATCTACCTTTTTCTGTAGGGGCATCAGTGGTCCTAAACCCCAAACCGCCAAGACCCGATAATGTCTTATATTACCTTGAGCGTTTCCGTCCCACCATATTTTTTGGTGTCCCCACCCTTTACGGTCAGATACTCGAATATGCTGAAAAATTAGATACTGAAAAGGGGACAACACCTGACCCCAATAAAAACCACGCATTCTCATCGGTAAGAATATGTGTTTCAGCAGGGGAGGCACTACCAACAGATATATATTACAGATTCAAAAAGCGTTATGGTATAGACATCCTTGACGGGATAGGGTCAACAGAGATGCTCCACATATTCCTCTCAAACCGTCCAGGGCATATAAGACCCGGCTCAACAGGGAAACCTGTGCCTGGGTACGAGATTAAGCTTGTGGATGATGAGGGGAGAGAGGTACAACAGGGAGAGATAGGGACCCTTCATGTCAAAGGCGGCAGTGCTGCTCAGCAGTACTGGAGAAAGAGGGAGAAGACAAAACTCACCATGCAGGGTGAATGGATAAATACAGGTGACAAATACTATGTTGACAGTGATGGGTACTACTGGTGTGCAGGTCGTGGAGATGATATGCTGAAAGTAGGAGGTATATGGGTTTCACCTGTAGAGGTAGAGAACTGCATGATGGAACACCCTGCTGTATTAGAGGTGGCAGTAGTTGGTCATAAAGATGAAAAGGAACTTATAAAACCAAAGGCATTTGTGGTCTTGAAAGAAGGGTTTGTGCCATCAGAAGAGCTTGAGAATGAGCTTAAACAGTGGGCCTTAGACCGTATGGCAAAATATAAATATCCAAGATGGGTTGAGTTTGTAAAGGAGTTACCCAAGAGCTCCACAGGAAAGATACAGAGGTTTAAATTAAGGGGTTAGGCAGATTTCCTGCCCCTTGGGCGAAAGGCTTTTATGATTTTGGGTGCAATAATACCCCGCTACTTGTGGCGGGGTATTTTATTTAAGACTATGCAAAATCCAGCATAGGTGTAAAATTCATCATAGACATATCCAGTTTTAATTCATATAATATCTCCACTCTCTATGAAGCCATTTAGAAACCCAGATTTTGCAAGGGCATATTACCAGAAAGGAAATGTTTTTTTTGAGAAGGGAGACTTCAATCAGGCGATAGAGAATTTTTTAAAGGCAGTAAGGCTTGACCCTGAATTTACTGATTTATTAGTGAAACTGGGGAGGTCTTTTCTAGAGATAGGAAAGACCCAGGAGGCTATAGATTATTATTCCAAGGCAATAAAACTCGAGCCAGAAAGGCATGATTTGTATTTAATGAGGGCTGATGCCTATGCCAGGATCGGTGATTTCAAAAAAGAGATAGCGGATTATAATAGTTCAATAAGATTAAACCCCAATGACCCTGCATTATATGGTAAGCGTGCTGCGGTCTTTATGCAATCAAAGAGATATGATGATGCAATAAAAGACTACACTAAGCTTCTTGAGCTTAGGCCTGCATTAATATGGGTAAGGGTCATAAGAGGTGATGCATATGCTGAGATTGGAAAATTTCAAGAGGCAATAGATGACTATAATGTGTTTATAAAATTACATCAGGAATACCCGGAGGTATATTTGAAACGGGGAAGGGCATTATATAATCTCGGGTATTTTGAAAAAGCCGTGGAAGATTTTACAAAGACAATAGAACTGGCACCGGAGATGGAAGAGGCCTATCTTTTGCGTTCTCAGTCTCTAAAGAAGATGGGCAAGATAGAAGACGCACATAAAGACACAAAAAGGGCCACACAGATCAGCCAGGCGAAAAATCGCCATTTAGAATAGACAACAGGGGGCATACCCCGAATATGGATTCGGGGTATGTTGGAGGGTAATATGTTTTGCGATAACTTAGGAGGAGTTATCAAACGGGGCTATATGCAGATTTTGTTGCAAAGGCAGAGAAAAAGGTTTTTGTAGATTCCCTGTCCTGTGCAGGGGTTATATAGGTAAGGACAATAAGGCTGATAAAGCCACCCACCATTGCCCAAAAGGCAGGGAGCATTCCAAAAAGCATAGATTTCGGAACAATACCAAGGGGCAGGATAATAGATAAGAACTGGGACACGATTATAGAGCCGAATACAGCAGTCTTTCCACAACGCTTCCAGTAAAGGGCAGCAATAACAGGAAAAAACATACATGCAAAACCACCAAAACTCCACTCAACTATATTAATTATACCCTTTGGTTGCATGAGAGCTCCGATAAATGCAATTACTGCAAACAGGATAACAAGTATCCTTCCAATAATCGCATCATTTTGTTTTAATGTACCACTTTTTCTGATAGGTAAAATTATATCTTTTAAGAATATCTGACCGATTGCAATTAGTTGACTATCAAGAGTGGACATAAGGGCTGAGAATATTGCTGCTCCAAGGATACCGGCTATCCAAGCAGGAGCATATTTTGCAAGAAGCATAGGTAAAATACTATCCGATTGTGCACCTTTAAGCCCTGGGATAGCAATGCGCCCCCACATGCCTGCATATGCCATAAGTATAAATATCAAAGCCCCAGCTATAGGATATAATAGGACTGTTTTTTTCAATTCTGACGGCTTTTTTCCTGTTAGAAGTCTGCTGTAGACATTGGGAAAAACAGGTACAGCTAAAGACACTATAATCCCATAACTAAAAAATCTCTGCCATGACATATTAGACCTATTTAATCTCTTATTTTGAAATCGCCTTTTTTATCATGTCTTTCTTTGTTATTAATAAGCCATTTATACTGTGGAAGCCTCTCAATGGTCATACTCAATAGTTCATCCATCATCTCGTTATCGTTACCACCCTTGTCTGTTATAAACTGTGTTTTCATCATTTTTTTTCACCCCCTTCTTTTATTTTTATCGTTTTCTCAGCTTAAAACGCTGAATCTTCCCTGTTGCTGTTTTTGGTAGTTCTTCCACCATATAGACATCCCTTAGCCATTTATACTTTGGTAATCTTTCACTTACAAACTGAAGTATCTCATCTGTCAGGGAGTCGTTTTCAGAACGGTCTTTAAAGTCTTCATTAAGGGATATATAACCAAAGGCCTTTACCAATCCCTCGACTTCATGTCCAACCACTGCTGCCTCATTTACTGCAGGGTGCTGGACAAGGACATTCTCTATCTCTACCGGGGAGACCCATATACCGCCCACCTTCAACATATCATCCCCTCTACCCTGGTATATAAAATATCCATCTACTATAGAATACATATCCCCTGTCTTAAACCATCCGCCTTCAAGGAATTTCTCCTCATTATCTTTAGGCCTATTCCAGTATCCCCTTGTTACGCTCTCACCACGTATTACAAGATGTCCTGCTTCCCCTTCGGGCATCTCATTGCCCTCTTCATCTATTACCCTTGCCTCATAACCAGGGACAACCCTGCCTGATGTCCCGGGTTTAATATCACCTATTCTGTTGGATATAAAGATATGGAGTGCCTCTGTAGAACCTATACCGTCTAATATCTCAAGCCCTGTCTTTTCTTTCCATTTTTTGAATATCTCTGGTGGTAATGCCTCACCTGCTGACACACAAACCCTTACAGAGTCAAAGGGATTATCCTTAGAATCCCCGATCCTCTTGAGAACAGAATTATACTGGGTAGGGACACCAAAAAATACAGTAGGTTTGAAGGTCTTGACTGTATCGATGACATTTTCAGGACTTGGTGGCTGAGATAAAAGCACAACAGATGCACCATGCCTTAATGGAAAAGCAAGGCTATTGCCAAGACCGTAGGCAAAAAAAAGTTTGCTTACTGAAAAACATATATCATCCTGGGTTAAACCTAAGATTGACACAGCATAGTTATCTGCTGAATGTGCCATATCAATATGTCTATGTGGAACACCCTTTGGTTTTCCTGTGCTACCTGAACTGTAAAGCCAGAACGCTATATCTTCCTTTTTGGAGGGATATGTTTTAGCCTCGCCTGATGCCTTTTGGAGGTAGAAAGGTAGAAAATCATCTGCATACAATTTATAGCAAAGGTGTTGGACCTTTGCCCTTGCAGCCTTACTGTTCCTATCTGTTACAAGCACCCTTGCCTCGCTATCTGATAGGAGATATTCATAATCCTCTTCATTAAGCATGGTGTTTACAGGCACTGGCCATGCCCCGTATTTAATGCTCCCTAAAAAGGCATAGAAAAACATAGGCGAATCAGAAAGGTGTATCATCACCCTTTCCTTTGGCGATATATTCAATTCAGACAGGATATTGGCAAACTTATTGACATTTTCCAGTAGTTCGCCGTATGTAACCTTTTTGTTTCCACAATATATTGCCACTTTATCCTTATTATATTCTGCATTTTTCTCAAGGAGCTCAGAAGCTATATTGAAGACCTCTTTTTTTCCTTTATTATCCATTTTCAACCTCCTAAAAATTTTTAAAACAACTATATTAAGATTAATCAAAAACTGTGCCAAAACCCTTAAATCAAAAATATGTAGTTATATTAATTTGTTAGATAAAAATAGAATTAAAATTGAAGATTGAAAAGACTTTTAAAAGATTTAAATTTTTAAAAGACTTTAAAAAATTAAAAAAGGAAGGGCCTTTGAAAAAGGTATAAATTTGGGACGTATACCTAAGCCCCCCTTACATAACATATTGATTTCTTTAGGCCGTAAATTTCATCAGTGGTTATAAAAAACCTATACAGAAGAATGAATGCAATCAACATCCTGCTCCATGGGCCATAGTAGTTTATCTGTCTCATCACTGACGGGGTTTAGATTGTATGCCATAGTATTTCATTTTTTTATTTAAAGTAGGTCTTGAAATGCCGAGGACCTCACATGCCTGTCCATAATGCCATTTTACCTCGTTCAAAACCCTTAAAATCCTGTCTCTTTCCGGCTCTTTGTCGTTTATTTCTCTTTTTTCTGTTTTTACTGATTTTATTGAGATTAAACCATTGTAGTTATACAAAAGAGGTTCTATTACATTATCCAGTATTGTATCTCCTTTAGTCTGTATAGCCGCCTTTGTCAGTACATTCTCGAGTTCCCTGATATTACCAGGCCACTGATACATGACCAATCTGTCCATTGCCTTTTCTTCTACATTTTTGATCTTATTCCCTAACTCTGTATTTATCTTCTTGATAAGGTATTTTACGATAAGGGGGATATCATCTTTTCTCTCCCTGAGAGGAGGCATCTTTATAGTGGCCACGCTTAATCTGTAATATAAATCCTCACGAAATTTCCCCTGCCTTACTAAACTTAGAAGGTCTCTATTTGTTGCCGCAATGATTCTTGCATTCAGTTTTATAGTCTTTGAGCCCCCCACATGCTGAAATTCCCTTTCCTGTAATACCCTCAGGAGTTTTGCCTGTAATTCAATGGGTAATTCTCCTATCTCGTCGAGAAATACGGTCCCGTCTTCTGCTATCTCAAATAGACCTCTTTTTAGGGATATAGCACCGGTAAAGGCACCCTTTTCATGTCCAAATAGTTCGCTTTCAAGGAGATTCTCCACAATAGCTGAACAGTTTATTGCAACAAAAGGCTTATCCTTATAAGAACTGTAAAAATGTATTGCCTTTGCCGCCAGCTCCTTTCCTGTCCCTGTCTCCCCCTCGATAAGGACATTCACCCTGTTCGTTGAGAGAATACCAATAGTCTTAAATATCTCGTTCATCTCCTTTGTTTTGCCAATTATCTCGTTTTTTTGAAACTCCCTCTCAGTTATCGTTGAGATATGTGCTGTTTTATGTTTGAGTTTTATAAGCTCTTTTGCCTTCTCAACGGCCTTTTCAAGCTCATCCACATCAATAGGTTTTGGTATATACTCAAATGCACCGAGCCTTATAGCCTTAATTGTTGTAGACATATCATGGAATGCCGTTACTATTATTATATACGGAGAATTTTCTTGTTTTTTCAAGGCCTCAAGGATTGTGAGTCCATCTATGTCCGGTAATCTTACATCGAGTACTACTATATCTGGAAAAAAGGAGTTGATTTTTTCAATACACTCCTTTCCATTTTTTGCGCATTCAATAAAATAACCCTTATCAGAGAGGTAGCCTTCTAAGAGTTCAAGAGAGGTAGGTTCATCGTCAACAATAAGTATTTTAGGTTTTATCATATCTACACACCTTTAGACTTGTTTTTCTTGGTCTTCCATGTAACAGGTAATGTAACAATAAAACACATTCCTCCGTTTTTCTCCGGAGAGGCATCAATAGTTCCTTCATGGGCCTCTATTACCTTTTTTGCATTGGCAAGGCCGAGCCCTGTGCCTTTTGGTTTTTTACTGAAATACGGGTCAAATATGTATGGCAAATCTTCTTTGCTCACACCGCAGCCATTATCTTTTATGTATAGCTTTATCACATTGTTTCTCTTGAACTTTTTTATAGTTATCCATATCCTGCCTTGAATGTCTACGGCATCCACAGCATTTAAAATGAGATTTATTAATGCCTGTTCCATCTTCTCCCTGTCCAGAAAAATATGGGGGAGATTTTTATCGTATGATTTTTTTATTGTTATTTCTTTTTCTTTTATCCTCTCTTCCACAATATCAAGACAATTGTCTAATAAATCTGGAAGATGATTTTGTGTAAACTCAAATTTCATAGGTTTGGCAAAGTCAAGCATCTCTGTGACTATCTTGTCCAGTCTTAAGACCTGCTGTGACAGTATCTCCAGTCTCCTTCTATTGGTCCCCTGGATAGAATTATCCTTAAGGATCATCTGGATACTCATCTTTGCAGAAGAGAGTGGATTTCTTATCTCATGGGCAAGGGAAGTGGTTAACTGGCCTATATGGGCAAGGCTCTCTGCCTCACGCATCCTCTTCTCCATCTCCACCCTTTCTGTTATATCTCGGCATATCCCTATGGCTGCAATCTTGCCTTCATAGTTTGTAAGGGTTACAGTGTTTTCAGTAGGCAATAAATCACCCTTTTTTGTAAGGCGATAATACACATACTGCTGTTTTGAAACCCCTTTTGTAATCCTGTCGTTGTATATCTCTTTAACCTCTTCCAGGGACTTAGAGGATACAAACTCTGTGTATTTTTTCCCTATAGCCTCTTTTTTTGTATACCCATGCATTTTACAGAATGCCTTGTTTGCAAAGACAATAATGCCATCCTGATTTACAAAATACCCATCCCTCATTTTTTCTACCAGCATCCTGTATTTTTTCTCGGACTCTGCAAGTTGCCTTGTCCTTTCTGCCACCTTTTTTTCCAATGTCTTTGCATATCCCCGTATCTCAGCCTCATGCAAGGCCTGATAATAATCGCTAAACCTGTGTATTGTATGGGCCATAAGCTCGTTTATTTTTTGGATAGCAGAATAGGCATCCTTTATTTCCAATTCTTTTTCGAAAAAAACTATTAATATTGTTCTGTATAGTTCAAAGGCTTTTTGTATCTCTGTTAAAGAAAAACCAGAGCGAGACCTTAGGTGTGCTATCCACTGGATAGTATCATCTAATTGTCTGTAATCATTTTTTATCAGGGCTTCAAAGTTTGCATCTGTTACACGGGTTATTGTTCTATACAGGTTTTCTATGGGTAAGGCAGAGTATTTAGGGCTCACCTCTTCCTTGAGTCTTTTAACCCATATGTCTATGATATTGTTTCTGTTTTTTTTAAGTAAATCAGCAAGCAACATAATAGAGAATCAGCCGCCTATATTCCTTAAGCTTCTCTGGCATTTTTTTATCTGACCTAATTCGTATTTTCTGTGGGGTTTTTCCTTTACAGCATTTCTTATAAAAGATTTAACATCATCATCGCCTGCGTCAGCCCTTATGAGCCTTTTTACGTCATATTTAATGTCAGAGAAGAGACAGGGCATGATATTTCCATCAGATGTAAGCCTGATTCTATTACATTCAGAGCATATATGGGTTGAAACAGGGCTTATAAACCCTATCTGACCCTTGCCGTCTTTGAGTCTGAACATCTTTGCTGGTCCTTTGTGGGTGTTTATGGAGGGCTCAAGCTCATATACAGACCTAATAATATCCTCTACCTCTCTGGAGCTTACTATCTTTGACGGACCCCATAATTCTGGGTCGCCAAAGGGCATAAATTCTATGAACCTTATATGGATAGCCCATTTTCTGGCAAGGGAAGCAAAATCCAATATCTCGTCATCATTGAATCCTTTTATAATTACCGTATTAATCTTGATAGGGTGCAAACCCTCCTGTATAGACCTTTCAATACCTTTAAACACATCGTTTATGGCATCAACCCCTGTAATGTATTCATACCTATCTCTCCTGAGTGAATCCAGGCTTATATTTACCCTTTTAAGCCCAGACTTTTTGAGTTCAACAATCTTTTCTGCCAGAAACACACCGTTGGTCGTCAATGCTATATCATCTATACCATCAATTTTGCTAATCTCTCCGATGAGGTATGATATGCCTTTTCTTACCAAAGGCTCACCGCCGGTTAGCCTTATCTTTTTAAATCCAAGCTCTGCGCATAGCCTGACAAATCTTATAATCTCTTCATATCTCAATATCTCTTCATGGGGGTTGAATTTCAGATTTTCATTGACACAGTATCGGCATCTTAGATTGCACCTATCTGTGATGGAGATACGTAAATAATTTATAACCCTGTTGAAATTATCTGTAAGCATAACCAAAAAAATAGACTATAGACAAAAGACTATAGACTTTAAAAACAATCTTAATTTTACATCCGTATAGGCCCTAAAAAAGGTTCTGCAGGCCTATTTCTTCCATCTACTATTTATTTTGTCATTTTATAACCTTATAACCCTCTTTTTCTATGGCAGCCTCTATCTGCTCCAGCTTTACCTTTGATTCATCATACACAATATATGCACTGCCAATAGAGATATCAATTTTCTGGACGCCGCCGACACCTGTTATTGCCTTTCCAACACTGGCAACACAGTGCTGACAGGACATGCCGCCAATCTTTATTGTTGCCTCAGCCATATGAATATACCCCCTTTTTTTAATCTATCTCTCTGTGATATTCCTGGAGGGATTTCACCTCTATAGTCTTTTTATTATCCAGATACGCCTTTATACCTTCTGCTGCTGCCTTTGCTGCTGCTGTGGTGGTTATATAGGGTATCTTATATTTTATTGCCGCCTTTCTGATGTATGAATCATCATGGATGCTGCTCTTGCCTGCAGGGGTATTGATTATAAGATGGATATCCTTGTTGTGTATGGCATCTACAATATTAGGCCTACCCTCCTGGATTTTTTTGATAGGTCTTGATTCTATGCCATGTTCAGCAAGATACCTCTGTGTCCCATTGGTGGCATAGATATTGAAGCCTGCCTCTTTAAGGTATTTTGCCACACCGAGGATATCCTCCCTGTCCCTGGAGTTAACAGTTATGAGGACATTTCCCTTTGAAGGCAGTCTCTGACCCGCAGCATCCTGGGATTTAAAAAATGCAAGTCCAAAGGAGTTGGCAATACCAAGTACCTCCCCTGTTGATTTCATCTCAGGTCCCAGTGTGGGGTCTACCTCAGGGAACATATTGAATGGGAATACAGCCTCTTTTACACCTACATGATGGTATGTCTTTTGTTTGAGATTCAAATCCTTTAGTTTTTTACCGAGCATAAGCTGGGTTGCAATGCGGGCCATCTGAACCCCTGTTACCTTTGACACAAGGGGGACGGTCCTGGATGCCCTTGGGTTGGCCTCAAGTATATATACCTTATCATCGGCTATGGCATACTGTATATTCATGAGCCCTATAACCTTGAGTTCAATGGCAATCTTTTTGGTGTATTCATTTATAGTGTCTATATGTTTCTTGGAGATTGACCTCGGAGGTATGGCACATGCGCTGTCTCCTGAGTGGACACCGGCAAGCTCTATATGTTCCATAATAGAAGGGACAAAGGCATCCTCGCCATCAGCTATGGCATCCGCCTCTACCTCAATGGCATTTTGAAGGAATTTGTCAATCAAGATGGGTCTGCCTGGGGTTATGTCAACCGCTGCCTTAACATAGGATATGAGCATACCCTCATCGTATACTATCTCCATACCCCTTCCACCGAGGACATACGATGGCCTTACCATCAAGGGGTATCCTATATATCTGGCCACTGCAAGGGCATCCTCCAGTGTTATGGCTGTCCCGCTCTCAGGCTGTGGTATACCCAATTTTTCTATTACATATTTAAAACGCTTCCTGTCTTCGGCAAGGTCTATGCTCTCTGGGGATGTCCCCAGTATATTGACCCCTGCCTTTGCCAGGTCATTGGCAATATTGAGCGGGGTCTGACCGCCAAACTGGACAATGACACCTATAGGCTTTTCCTTATTATAGATACTCAAGACATCCTCAACCGTTAAAGGCTCAAAATAGAGTTTATCAGATGTATCGTAGTCTGTAGAGACTGTCTCGGGGTTGCAGTTGACCATTATAGATTCATATCCCTCATCACGCAGGGCAAATGCTGCGTGAACGCAGGTGTAGTCAAACTCTATGCCCTGGCCTATCCTGTTAGGGCCACCACCCAGTATCATTACCTTTGGCCTATCACTTACACTGACCTCATCAGGGGCATTATAGGTGGAATAATAGTAGAAAGCATCTGCCCCGCTCACAGGGACCTTACACCAGCTCTGTGTCTTCCCCAGGGCAATCCTTTTGTTTCTTATCTCTTCTTCTTCTACCTCAAGTATCTGGCTGAGGTATCTATCAGAGAAACCATCCTCCTTTGCCTTGATGAGGAGGTTATCTGGGAGTTCCTTGCCCTTGTATTTCAATATCTCCTCTTCAAGCTCTACAAGCTCTTTCATCTGCTCGATGAACCAGTGTTTTATCTTTGTCCTTTCATAGAGTTCTTCTATTGTAGCGCCTTTTCTCAATGCCTCATACATGATGAACTGTCTCTCTGATGTGGGCTCTTTTAACATACCCAACAGGTCATCAAGGGAGAGTTTGTTGAAATTACTTGCAAAGCCAAGCCCGTATCTCTTTATCTCCAGGGAACGGATTGCCTTCTGGAATGCCTCTTTGTAGGTCTTCCCTATGCTCATGACCTCGCCAACAGCCTTCATCTGTGTCCCCAGCCTGTCCTCTGCCTCTCTGAATTTCTCAAATGCCCAGCGGGCAAACTTAATAACCACATAGTCCCCTGAGGGTGTATATCTATCAAGGGTGCCTTCACGGTAATATGGTATGTCTTTGAGTGTATAACCCCCTGCGAGTTTGGCTGAAATGAAGGCTATGGGGAATCCTGTTGCCTTGGAGGCAAGGGCAGATGACCTCGATGTCCTTGGATTTATCTCTATGACAACTACACGACCATCTACAGGATTGTGGGCAAACTGTATGTTTGTCCCTCCTATGACCTGAATTGCCTCCACAATACGATACGAATATTCCTGCAGTTTTTTCTGAAGCTCCTCTGATATGGTGAGCATGGGTGCTGAGCAGAAGGAATCACCGGTATGGACGCCCATGGGGTCTATGTTTTCGATAAAACAGACTGTAATCATGTTATTGTCTGCATCGCGGACCACCTCAAGCTCAAGCTCTTCCCAGCCTATAACTGCCTCTTCTATGAGGATCTGACCAATCATGCTTGCCGATATACCCCTGCTTGCAATTGTCCTTAATTCCTCCTGGTTATAGGTTATGCCCCCTCCTGTACCTCCGAGGGTGTATGCAGGTCTGACAACAACAGGGTAGCCCAGTTCATCGGCAATCTTTAATGCCTCTTCCACAGAATAGGCAGGTGAGCTCTTTGGCATGGGGATATCGAGTTTCTCCATGGTCTTTTTGAATTCTATCCTGTCTTCACCTCTCTCTATAGCATCAGCCTGAACACCGATTATCCTCACGTTGTGCTTCTGGAGGATACCCTTTTTGTATAGTTCTGATGCAAGGTTAAGACCTGTCTGACCACCCAAGTTTGGCAAAAGCCCATCCGGCTTTTCCTTTTCTATTATCTTTTCAAGGACATCCACATTAAGAGGTTCTATGTATGTAACATCTGCCATCCCGGGATCCGTCATGATTGTTGCAGGGTTAGAATTAACAAGGATTATCTTATATCCTGCTGACCTCAGTGCCTTACACGCCTGCGTCCCTGAATAATCAAATTCACATGCCTGGCCTATAATTATAGGGCCTGAACCTATAATCAAAACCTTATCAATGCCTTCTATCTTTTTTATGTTCATGAACTTACCTCATTAAAAAATTTGTTTAGCATACTAACAGAGCCGCCTCATGGTAGTCAAGGTTTTTTGTTTGTCATTGACACTGTGTAGAGGCCTGTCGTATATTCACTAAAAAAGGAAAAAACATGAGATATGCCATTAAGATGTGGAGTAATACAAGGATGATAGTCCTTGTTGCAGTAAGCGCTGCCATATATGCAGCAGCACTTATAGCCTTCAAGACAGCAATACCATTGATACCTGGTGTTACAGAGGTTAGGGTAGCAGGGATATTCCTTATGACATTCGGAATACTCTTTGGTCCTGCCGGGGCCTGGGGGCTGGCTATAGGTAATCTTATAGGGGATATATTCGGCGGGACATTAGGGCCTGCATCAATAGCTGGCTTTTTTGGCAACTTTCTTTTAGGTTATCTCCCGTATACCATGTGGCTAAATTTTTTTCCATTTTCGGAGAAGAGCTATGAGTGGAATGTCAAAAATCCAAAAAGCTGGTCTGCATATATATCCATAACAATTATATCGTCCTGTTCTTGTGCAGTACTTATTGGACTGGCAGTGGATATACTCGGGATTGTGCCATATGAGGTTGTCTCGAGGATTATTGCATTAAACAATATAGTAGGTAATCTCATAGGTGTGGTGTTACTCATTGCAGTCTACGAGTTAACGAAGAACCAACTTGGGCTTTTATGGACAGATATAATGGGGATAAGGCAAGATGGTTTATCTATGAGGGGTATTATGGGCTCGTGGCTTGTGGCAATAGGGTCAATTGCAGGTATGCTTGCAGGGTTTATACCTGGTCTATCTGTAAATCTTGTAAGCTGGTCTTCTGTTATCTTTATTGTAGTTGGGAGTCTGATCTTATAGCCATATATGGGTGTCTCAATCTCTATAAAATCTCTATCCTTTACATATCATAACTCTAAACAACCTGCTATCAAGGATATAAATGGTGAGATAAAGGACGGCGAATTTGTGGTTATAATGGGGCATGGCGGTGCAGGTAAATCTACGCTCTGTTATGCTACAAATGGCATTGTCCCTCGTTTCTACAGGGGTGGTGAATACAGGGGTAACGTATATATTGCAGACAGGAGTGTAAGGGAATTCAGCATCTCAGAGATGGCGAAGACAGTAGGGCTTGTATTTCAGGATTTTGAGGCACAGCTTTTTTCAACAAATGTAGAGCTTGAGATAGCATTCGGCCTTGAAAACATAGGTCTTCGAAGGGATGAGATATCGAGGCGGATTGATAGATATATAGATTTTTTGGATCTTAAGGGAAAGAGGCTGTCCGATACATCTATACTCTCTGGCGGTCAGAAGCAGAGGCTTGCAATAGGGGCTGTTATTGCCATGGAGCCATCAGTTGTGGTGATGGATGAGCCTACCTCAGACCTTGACCCATTGGGGAGGGCAGGTGTGCTTTCCCTTGCCGGGCTTTTAAGGGAGAGAAAAAGGACACTTGTTATGGTGGATTATGACCCTGATACACCGGTAGGTGCAGACCAGTTGTGGCTGATGAAGGATGGTGAGATTATTGGACAGGGCAGGCCAGAGAAATACCTATCAGATGAAAAACTTCTTTTATCTTGTGGTGTTATGCCACCTCAGACCGTATCTCTGTTCAACAGGATGGGTTGGGAGGGGTCACCGTTGACAGTAGAGGCAGCAAAAGACCTGATAGAGAAGGGCAATCTCGTAAAAAGACGAAATCAAAGAAAACAGAAAGATAGCTATTTTAATAGCAACAATTTTTTTATCGAGGCCAGGGGGGTATATTTTCGCTACCCCAATTCAGGTAATGATGTGTTGAGGGATATAAACTTTGGCATCAAAAAGGGAGAGTTTATAGCCATTTTGGGGCAAAACGGCTCTGGCAAGACCACCATAGCAAAACATTTGAACAGGCTCCTTGCACCTACCTCAGGCGATATACTTATAGACGGTAAACCAACAACGAGATATAGACATAATGAGCTGGCAAGGCTTGTTGGGTATGTGTTTCAAAATCCCGACTACCAGATATTCGCCTCTACAGTACAGGAAGAGGTTGGGTTCGGGCTAAAGACCCTCGGTGAAGACCATAAAACTATAAAAAGGAATGTGGCAGAGGCCCTTGCTGTTACAGGGCTTGAGGGTTATGAGCACAGGTCTCCGTTTGTTTTAACAAAGGGTGAGAGGCAGAGGGTTGCTGTTGCCTCTGTGCTTTCTGTAAAACCAGAGGTAATAATACTCGATGAGCCCACTACAGGACTTGACTACCAGCATCAAAGGGATAGCCTCGAGATGTTAAAGGATCTGAATAGAAAAGGCCACACTGTTATAATTATTACACACTCCATGTGGATAGCTGAGGAATATGCCCACAGGTGCATTGTTATGAAGGATGGTAAGGTATTAGATGACGGCGAGACAAGAAGCGTATTTGCCCATGAACAGAGGCTTAGCCAGGCATCTCTTATCCCTTCACCCATTGTCCGGTTGAGCAACTGGCTTGGGGCAGATGCCATGACAGTGGAAGGACTTGCAGAGGAGTTGAAATCATATGAATCTCTCACTGTATCAGGATAAAGACACATGGCTACATAATATTGACCCGAGGACAAAGCTTGTCGGGGTCGCCATTATCTTTATCATCTGTTTATGTTTTAATAACCCCATTTATATGGCTGTTGTTGCACTTTGCGTTTTTTTTATAGCATTGTCTGCAAGGGCACAAAAGGCACTATGGACATTAAGATATATTCTTTTACTCCTTGTTATCTTCAGTGTTTTGCTTTGGCCTTTTTTTACTGTGGGAAAGACGCCTTTATGGTCCTGGAGGTTTCTGAGATTAACAAAAGAATCGCTTTTTTACGGTATAGCCATGGGTATCAGGCTGTCTACTTTTGTTATTGCAGGGCTTATCCTCCTCTCCACTACAAAAAATGAAGATATAACAAACGGGCTTATCAAGATGAAGATACCTTATCCACTGGCATTTGCATTTTCCACTGCATTACGCCTCGTGCCCACTTTTGTAGGGGCAGGGGCTACGATTGTCCAGGCACAGGTATCCCGTGGCCTTGACCTTGAATCAAGGAATATAATCAGTCGTTTTGGAAAATTTATACCCCTTGCTGTCCCCATGTTTATCTCTGCCATCAGGTATACAAACCTACTCTCCATGGCACTGGAATCAAGGGGCTTTAGCCCTGGTTCCCCGAGGACGCTTTATTATGAGCCTGTAATGAAAAGAAGGGATTGGCTTATCCTCTCTTTTATGATAATTGTACTCATTGCCTGTCTTTATATGAGGATTTTTCTCAATCTCGGTGTGGTTATGTCAGGGAGGCTATAAATCGTCGTAAATCATAAATGGATTTTATATTGTAATAGGGAGGGACAATGAATATTTTAAATCTGGAATCTTTTCTCCAGAGAGCCATTGAATGGCTCTTGACCAATGGACTCCATATACTTATAGTCATTATTCTCGCATGGCTATCCCTTAAGCTTACAAAGAAGGTATCGGAGCGTTTTCTTAATTTCATCATAAGGCAGAAGGATGATGTAGAGTTTCAGAAGAGGACTCACACCCTGGGGACTATAATCAGATATGTCCTTATATTTACCATAATAGCCATTGCATCCATGACTGTTTTAAAAGAGCTAGGTATTAATATAGGGCCCATCCTTGCTGCAGCAGGTATAGTGGGACTGGCAGTGGGTTTTGGTGCCCAGAGCCTTGTTAAGGATGTAATAAGTGGTTTTTTTATAATCCTGGAGGACCAGATAAGGGTAGGGGATGTTGTTGAGATTGCAGGAAAGAGCGGTCTTGTGGAAAAGATCAACCTCAAGACAACAGTCCTGAGAGATATGGCAGGAAACGTCCACTGTGTCCCTAACGGCCTTATTCAGGTTGTCACTAACATGACAAAGGAGTACTCAAGGTATATCTTTGACATAGGGGTTGCCTATAAAGAGGATGTAGACAGGGTTATAGAGGTGATAAAGGAGATAGACGAGGATATGAGAAATGACCCTGATTTCAAAAACGATATTATAGAGCCCATCGAGATACTCGGGCTTGACCAGTTTGCAAGCTCATCGGTAATCATCAAGGCAAGGACAACGACTTTGCCCATAAAACAATGGAGGGTTGGCAGGGAATTTAATAAAAGGCTAAAAAAGAGGTTCGATGAGCTTGGAATAGAGATACCATTCCCCCATGTAACTCTTTTTATGGGCACAGACAAAAAAGGCAATCAACCCCCTATAAAGATAATCAAAGAAGAGGGGTAACCCGAGGCCTTGAAAAATGTCTCATGGGGTACATCAATCCTGCTTTAGCGGGATAGAGAATTGCAGAATATAGAAATTCATCAGCCCGAGGCCTCTTTAGAGGGCCTCGGGCACAGAACCTATTTTTTAACACCCATAGGGCTTTTCTTTTTTGAATTTTATAGATATTTTTTAATCAGGACCTCTGCAATCTGGACGGCGTTCAGGGCTGCACCCTTTCTTATATTGTCTGACACTATCCACATGTTCAATCCGTATTTTACAGACTCATCCCTTCTTATCCTGCCCACAAAGGTATCGTCCTTACCGGCAGCATATATGGCAAGGGGATAGATATTCTTTGATGGGTCATCAGTGACCTTAACCCCCGGGGCCTTGCTTAAAAGCTCCCTTGCCTTTTCAGGGGTTATATCGCTTTCAAACTCTACATTTACCGATTCAGAATGCCCATAAAAGACCGGGACCCTCACGGTTGTTGCTGTAACCTGGATGCTCTGATCCTCCATAATCTTCTTTGTCTCATTGACCATCTTCATCTCTTCTTTTGTGTATCCATTTTCTAAAAAAGAATCTATGTGTGGTAGGCAGTTAAAGGCTATCTGATGGGGGTATACCTTTTTCTCTATCTCTTTGTTGTTGTATATGGCAAGGACCTGCTGCTCCAGCTCATATATGGCCTTTTTGCCTGTCCCTGATACTGCCTGATAAGTGGATACGACAACCCTCTTTATCTTAGCAAAATCATGGAGTGGCTTCAGGACCACAACCATCTGTATGGTGGAACAGTTGGGATTGGAGATTATGCCCCTGTTTTTATATCCTGCTATAGCATGTTCATTTACCTCCGGGACAACAAGGGGGATATCAGGTTCCATCCTGAATGCGCTGGTGTTGTCTATAACAACACATCCACTTGCTGCTGCTATAGGTGCAAACTTCATACTTACAGCACCACCCGGTGAAAAAAGACCTATATCAACACCCTTAAAGGAATCCTCTTTCAGTTCTTCAACCTTTATATCTGTCCCCTTAAAAGATATTGTCTTGCCGACGCTCCTTGATGAGGCAAGGAGTTTAAGATTTTTTACAGGGAAGTTTCTCTCCTCCAGGATTGCCACCATTTCATTTCCTACAGCCCCTGTGGCACCTGCCACTGCTACATTATAAGTTTTCATGTCTTTCCTCCAGCTTTTTCTTAAGATAATTCATCAAACCACCGGCCTCTATGAGCTCTACCATAAAAGGCGGGATCGGCTTTGCCTTAACTGTTGTGTCTTTTGTCTTTATTATCCCTGAGAATACATCAATCTCTATTTCATCACCTTCTTTGGCCATATTATAGATATCTGCCTCCATAAGTGCCAGCCCTTTATTAAAGGCATTCCTGTAGAATATCCTTGCAAAACTCCTGGCTATAACAATAGGTATGCCAAGTGCTGAGATGGCAATGGGTGCATGCTCCCTTGATGAACCACATCCAAAATTAAAACCCGCCACTATAATGTCACCCTTCTTTACTTTTTTACTGAAATCCGGGACCAATGGCTCCATACAGTGCTGTCCCAGTACCCCAGGGTCTGTGTGGGCAAGGTATCTTGCAGGGATTATTATATCTGTATCTATGTTGTCACCGAATTTCCAAATATGCCCTTTTATTATCATAAAAACTCCTTTTTTAGTTTCTCATCATACCAGAAGATTAATTTATACATCTGCATTGAGTTTTATGGGTTTTAGAACCCTTCAGGGTGCATAATCTTCCCTGCTATGGCGCTGGCAGCAGCTACTGCAGGACCTGATAGATATACCTCGCTTTCAGGATGACCCATTCTACCTATAAAATTTCTGTTGGTCGTTGCAACGGCCCTCTCGCCTTTGGCGAGCACACCCATATGGCCGCCAAGGCATGGGCCACAGGTAGGCGGAGATATGATGCAACCTGCATCAGCGAATATCTCTATATACCCGAGCTTGAGGGCATCCCTGTATATGTCAGGTGTAGCAGGGATGACTATACAGCGGACCCATGGGGCTATTTTTTTGCCCTTCAGGATATCTGCTGCCATCTTAAGGTCTTCAAGCCTGCCATTGGTGCAAGAGCCTATCACAACCTGGTCTATCTCTATATCTTTTAAATCCTCTACATCCTTTACATTGGACGGCAGGGAAGGGCAAGCCACTTTAAGTCCTAATTTGCTTACATCTATCTCAATAACCTGTTTGTATTGGGCATCTCTGTCACTTTCAAAGACCCTGGGTGGTCTTTTAGCCCTTTTTTCCACATAGGCCATGGTTTTTTCATCTGGCCTGAATATCCCGTTTTTAGCACCTGCCTCTATAGCCATATTGGCAATGGTCATCCTTGAATCCATTGACAGGTTAGAGATGGCCTCTCCATCAAACTCCATGGCAGAATATAGGGCACCGTCCACGCCTATCATGCCGATTATATGGAGTATCAGGTCTTTTCCAGTAACCCATCTGTTCCATTTGCCATAACATAGAAATTTTATGCTCTCTGGCACCTTAAACCATATCTTACCTGTAACCATAGCATACGTGATATCAGTGCTGCCCATGCCTGTTGCAAATGCACCAAGGGCACCGTAGGTGCATGTGTGACTGTCAGCACCTATTACCACATCTCCAGGGACAACTATACCCTGCTCTGGGAGGAGGGCATGCTCGATGCCGCATCTACCTCCTTCGTAGAAATGCTTAATCCCATGTTTTTTTGAAAATTCCCTTATCTTTTTACAGTTTTCAGCAGAGATTATGTCTTTATTGGGTGTAAAGTGGTCGAGGACAAAGACGACCTTATCCTGGTCAAATACCTTTTCTGCCCCCACCTTTTCAAACTCCTCAAGGGACAGGGGTGCTGTTATATCATTTGCCAGGACAATATCCACGTCTGCATCAATGATCTCGCCGGGTTCAACAAAATCTCTCCCTGAATGTGCTGCAAGTATCTTTTCTGTTATAGTCATACCCATATAGAACCACCTTATTCTTTTGTAGTTTTTATAAACTCAAGCCTGTTCAAGGCATTTACATATGCCTTTGCACTGGCAACTATTATATCTGTGTCCGTGCCCTTACCTATGGCGATTTTGCCTTTTTCTTCAAGCTTTACAAACACCTCGCCCTGGGCATCCATATCCTTTGTTATGGAATTAACTGAAAACTTCAGGAGTTTACTGTTGGTCTTAACAATCTTCTTTATTATCTTATATGTTGCATCAACAGGGCCATCCCCAACCCCTACCTCTTGATAGACATTTCCATCTACCTCGAGTCTTACTGTTGCCGTTGGTATTGTTGAGTTGCCACAGCTTACATGGAGATAAAGTAGCTTGTATTTTTCAGGCACCTTGTATAACTCGTCCATGATGATCATCTCTATATCTTCATCGTAGACATATTTTTTTATATCTGACAATGCCTTGAATCTCTTGAATGCATTGTTAAGCTCCTTTTCTGTAAGGGTATACCCAAGACTCTCTATCCTGTCCCTGAATGCATGTCTGCCTGAATGCTTGCCCAGGACAAGGGAACTCTTTGGGATCCCCACAGACTCAGGTGTCATAATCTCGTAGGTGAGCTTTGCCTTAAGGAGCCCATCTTGATGTATACCGGACTCATGGGCAAAGGCATTGGCACCTACAATAGCCTTGTTTGGCTGAACTGAGACACCTGTTATGGATGATATGAGCTTGCTTGTAGGATATATCTTTTCTGTGATAATGCCTGTTGTTGCATCGAATATATCCTTCCTTGTCCTTAGTATCATGGCGATCTCTTCAAGGGATGCATTGCCCGCCCTCTCCCCTATGCCATTTATTGTGCATTCTACCTGTCTTGCACCATTCTGGATAGCTGCTATAGAATTGGCAACGGCAAGACCGAGGTCATTATGACAGTGGACGCTTATAATGGCACTGGATATGTTGGGGACATGTTCCATTATATATCTTATAAGCCTCCCGAATTCATCAGGGACAGCATATCCTACTGTATCAGGGACATTTATGGTAGTAGCACCTGCTTCTATTACCTCGGCAAAGACCTTGCATAGGTAATCCCAGTCACTTCTTGTGGCATCCATGGCAGAGAATTCGACATTTGGCGTATATCCCTTTGCCCTTTTTACAGCATCCACAGCAATCTTTAGTATCTCATCCCTTGTCTTACGAAACTGATATTTCAGGTGTATATCTGATGTGGATATGAAGGTGTGTATCCTTGGCCTCTGGGCAACCTTTATGGCCTCCCATGCACGGTCTATATCCTCATTGTTTGCTCGTGCAAGCCCAGCAACCTCACTGTTTTTTATAACAGATGCAATCTGCCTTACTGCATCAAAATCACCATCAGAGGCAATGGGAAAACCTGCCTCAATTATATCCACCCCCAGGGCCTCAAGCTGTTTTGCTACCCTTATCTTTTCCTGGGTGTTCATTGTGTTTCCCGGGGATTGCTCACCGTCTCTCAGTGTTGTATCGAATATATATACCCTTTCTGACATGGCTACTCCTTATATTATTGCACGTATGTTTTAAATCTCGATTGCTGGATCCTTGACAGTATATTACCCATAAATTCATTCTCTCTCTCTATCTCTATATCCACGGCAAGATAAAAGAGCTTTTCTGGTGCATGGGACTTATGGATTTTTACTGCATCCTTTGCCGTTGTAACCATTAAGTCTATATCTTTAAATGCTGACAATCTCTTTATATCCCTTACACTATAATCGTGGTGGTCAGGAAAGGGTATCTTATAGATTATCCTTCCGCCTAAATCCCCTATCATTTTAAAAAATGATGCATTATCTCCGAGCCCTGAAAATGCCAGTATATTTTTTTCTTTTAAGAGATTATAGTGGGCTATCATGTCATGTCTTATGTTGTATAGATAGGCTGGTTTATATCTCATCCTGAATCGTGGTATACCCATAGTCATAAGGTCAAGCATATGGTTTGGTTCGCCTTTATGGATAAGGGCTATATCAGCCCTTTTTATGGATTTGATGGGCTCCCTATATGGACCTAGAGGGAATAAATCTGTATTTACAGATGGATTGCCACCCTGGATAACAACTATCTCCAAATCCTTTTTAATAACCCTTGTCTGAAACCCATCGTCCAGGATAGCCACATCTATATTAAAATCCCTTATCCCCATCTCCACTGCCTCATGTTTTTTGTCGCCTACCAGGACAGGTAGCCTTGTCCTGTGGGCAAGCATAAATGCCTCATCTCCAACATCGTGGGCACTGTCTTTTTTTATATCTACACAAAAAGTCCCTTTTCTTTTTCGTTTATATCCACGGGTTACAATCCCTGGATTCATGCCAATCTCTTTAAGGCGTGTTGCCAGCCTCTCAACCACCGATGTCTTGCCTGTGCCACCAAGGGTAAGATTCCCTACGCTTATTACAAAAACAGCGGCTTTTGCTGTTTTAAAAAACCCCCTTTTATAACCGTATTCTCTTAATGAAAGCAACACCCTGTATATCAGGGCAAGAAGGGAAAGGGGGATATAAAGAGCCCACCTTAAAAATCTAAGCTCATTGTTCCATACCTTTATTATGGTATCATGCATTAAACCAGTGAATTTTATAACAGAAAAGCCATTAAAAATCAAAATATATAATAGAAAACCATGTATAGGAGGGTTAAAGTTAGAGGCTATTTATTCAAAAGGTTCTTTAGCGCATCTAATGTTGCACCTTCTTTTATCTGACCTGTGCCAAGCTGTTTTGAAAGCTCTATAAGGTTGTTTGGTATTGACGGCGGTTTTGACTCATTTTGTGGTCTTTCCTTATCCTTTGATTCTTTTTCCTGTTTTTGAAAGGCTTCATCTTTCTGTGTTACAGCAGGGAATTCCCAGATATAGATTTTTCCCTCTTGAGGTCTTTTTACCATCATATAATTATTGGGCATCTGTATTTTCTTGAGTTCCTCATCTTTTAGCTGATACACCCTTAGGTTGACTGATGCCATGGGCATGAGCTCATATACAGATGTAGCCGACCCCTTTGTTTGAGAAAAAGCCATAGGTATGTTTATCAGAAAGAGGGTAATAGCAAATATAAATATAATATTTTTTGCTACCATATCTGAAAAAATATATTGATTATCTCAATCTGTCAAGAAAATAGCTTAGATAAAGCAGCATTGTAGATAAAGAGTTTCTGCGGTTATGTTCAGTTTTATTGACAACCCTATTTTTATTATGATAACTAACATAAATAGATATGGAAAACAGATACCCTAATTTATTTTCAACAGGTAAAATCGGCAACCTTGTTTCAAAAAACAGGGTAAAATATGCAGCCACAGAGACAAACTTTCCCTATGGTGATGGCTATGTAAGCGACAGAGAGGTTGCCTATATGGAGGCCCAGGCAAGAGGAGGGGCAGGGATTGTGACTACCCAGGGTGCATATCCTGACCCAAAGGGCGAGGGCAAGGGCTTTAAGGGCATGATGGCCATATATGATGACCGTTTTATACCAGGTTTAAGCCGAATCGCTGAGGTGATAAAGAGACATGGTGCCCTTTCATGCATACAGATACTCCACTGTGGAAGGGAAGGTGGTGTAGAACTTGATTACTGTCTTATGCCTTCTGTGGTACCCCAGAGGCTTTCTTATTTTAAAAAACCAAGAGAGATAACAAAGGATGAGATTAAAAGGTCTGTAGAAGACCATATCCAGGCAGCAAGAAGGGCAGTTCAGGCAGGCTTTGACATGATTGAGCTCTCCGGGATAGTGGGGTATCTCATATCGACATTCATATCAAGCTATACAAATCACAGGACAGATGAATACGGTGGAGATATAAAAAATAGATGCCGATTGATGGTGGAGGTTATACAGGGTGTGAAGGCTGAGGTGGGGGACAAAGTCCCTGTAGGCATCCGTCTATGCGGCATGGAACTCCTTGATGACAGGGGGGGTAATACCTTTGAGGAGAGTATAGAGAGTTTTAAGATCGCTGAAGAGGCAGGGGCAGATTATCTAAGTGTCACCATAGGCTGGCATGAATCCTCTATACCGGTAATAACAAGGGATGTCCCTATGGGTCATTGGCTGTATGTGGCCAGGGAGATAAAGAAGGTGGTTCATGTCCCTGTCATGATGGCCTTCAGGCAGTTTCTCCCTCATATACCGGATAAGGCCATAGGAGAGGGTGCAATAGATTTCTGGGAGGCATGTAGACCCATGATTGCAGATCCTGAACTGCCAAACAAGGCAAAAGCAGGGAAGGAAGACGAGATCGTCCCTTGTATTGCCTGTAATCTCTGTTTCTCACGGCTCTACTATCACCAGCCTATAATGTGCACTGTAAGACCATCCCTCGGCCATGAGGGTGAACCTCAGTGGGGATATTACGGCTTTCCAAGGGTAGAAAAAAGAAAAAGGATTATAGTTATCGGAGGAGGCCCTGCTGGTCTCCAGTTTGCCTCTGTTGCAGCCAAGAGGGGCCATGATGTTACCCTTTATGAGAAAGACGAAAGACTGGGCGGGAGTATCCTGCTGGCATCAAAAGTAGATGCCGGTGAAGAGGAGCTCTTGAGGCCTATTAATTATCTTGTTGGAGAGTGCAGCAGGGTTGGGGTCAAGATACATACAGGCCAAAAATTTTCCCTTGAGGTCGTTAAATCTCATAATCCAGACGCCATTGTTGTTGCAGCAGGGGCTAAGATAAAGACATTCTTAAACCTCCCTCAGGATAGTCTCTATACACCAGAAGACATAATAGGAAAAGGAAAGATACCCCCTGCAAAGAGTATTATAATTGGTGGTAGTGGGGTCGGATTGGCCACCGCTGTGTTTCTTTTGAGAGGCGGTCAATATGAGCTTACTATAATAGAAGAGGCCAGCCGTCTAGGCAGAGATGTTAATCCCTTTTACCTGTGGCGTTTTGTCCAGATATTGAAGAAAAACAAGGTGAATATCTTAACAAATTCAAAGGTTTTAGGCATAGATAACGGTAAAATCACTGTGTCTACACCAAAAGGGGAACAATCTATTGAATACCATGGGGTCATCATGGCTCAAAGGGACGATTGTGCAGGAGATTTCAACCACCTCAAGACACTGGCATCTGAGGTCTATTATATAGGTGATGCAAAAAAACCAAGGCGACTGAATAATGCCATCCATGATGGTTTCAAACTAGGGATGATAATCTGATGATACCTTTAATTGACAGGGATATATGCACAGGCTGTGAAAACTGCATAGAGGTATGCCCCCCCAGTGCCATATCTATGCAGGATGGAAAGGCATACATAGATGGAGAATTCTGTGAGGAATGCGGCTTCTGTGCCTCCAACTGCCCTGCTGATGCCATAAAGATAGAATTTCCACTCCTTTATCCATAAATCGATTCATCTATCTCTTTACCTCACAGGCCCCTTCTTTGACCTTCTGGCTTGTTTGCTGGCCTGCAAGGTCCCATCTCTTCATAATTATATGGAGGTCAGAAGGGCAGTAGGCCTGTGGTGGTGTTGGCACAGAACCCTTCATTACCTTGGAGAAGTGATTTTCAGGTATTGTTACCATCTGGTTAGGGTAGGCCGGATTATAGACAGCTATGGATTGGGACATGGAATAGATGGATGTGCCTTCTCCCTCTGTCTCTGTAAACCATTCTGTCCCCCTTGCACCTATAACTGCAGTAGGTGTCCTTATCTCAAACCTTGAGTTGGAGACTGCAAGGCTCTCTGCCTTTGCATGTAATGCCCCTGTTTTTATGAGGATGATACCTTTCCTTGTATCCCTGTCCAATAAGAAATCAGTAATCTCAACCCTCGAGTTGTTACCTATATTGAGGAGGCTATTGTCTATCAGTATCAGTTTTGTCCTTGATACCTCGCCTGTTATTACAAGGTCTTTTATTACAACTGGGTCATTTATAGACGGTTTTATTGTGGTCTTAATTCTTTTTAAGGATACATCACCTCTTATATCAGTGAACCTACCCACGGTGTCTGCAAGCGCTGTACTTATGCATATATAAGTGAATAGAAACGAGAAGAATATGTAAAGGAGGCCAATAAAAAAACGCTTAATCACAGCCATATTTTTGAACATAAGATGTAACATGTTGAAATTTCTGATTAATATAAATTTATCCGGGTTGGATTGCAAGGCATTTTTTCAGAAATTATATTTAGAATCTTAATGGGGTTTAAAGTTTAACAATAAATTGAGATAGTCTTGTCTTTGACATTCTCACTCCTGTTGTGATATTAAATCTCCATGATAGTTGAACTTGACGGAAAGAAAATCACAGTAGATAGGGCACCTACTGTGCTGCGACTTATGGAGGAGCTATCCATAAACAGGGAGGCATACCTTGTCATCGTAAATGACAGGCTTGTTACAGAGGACCACAGATTAAATAAAGATGATTCAGTAAAACTTATTAAGGTGGTATCAGGCGGTTGAAGTGCAGGGTATGCGGTAATGATGCGGTTATAAATCTAAAGGCATATAACAATGCCCTATGTGCAAGGGATTTTATCGCTTTTCTTGAAAACAGGGTTTTAAAGACAATACAGAGATATAGACTCATTGATAAAGATGAAAAGCCCCTTGTGGCAGTTTCAGGGGGCAAGGACAGCCTTTCTCTTTGGTATATACTAAACAGGCTTGGTTTTGCCTCGGATGGGGTCTATATTGATTTAAGTATAGAGGGGTATTCCAGCCTGTCCCTTGATAAGGTAAAGACTATGGCGGACAGGATTCAGAGGAGGGTCTTCATATTCCATCTTATGGAGACACTGGGCAAAGGCATAGACAAACTGTCCAGGGTTATAAAAAGGTCAACCTGTTCTGCCTGCGGTATGATAAAGAGATACATAATGAATAGGGTCTGTATGGACAGGGGATACAATGTAATCATTACAGGACACAATCTCGATGATGAGGCATCGGCACTGCTGGGGAATATCCTCTACTGGAAGGATGAATATCTATGGAAAAAGGGCCTTGAGCTAAAGGAGAGCGAGGGGCATCTGTCAAAGAAGGTTAAGCCCCTTTTTTTATGTTCCGAGAGGGAGATGGCTGCATATGCCATATTAAACAGTATAGATTATATCCGTGATGAATGCCCTTTTTCCATTGATGCCAAGTCCCTTGTATATAAAGACATATTAAACAGGATTGAAGAGTCATCGCCAGGGACAAAGCTACAGTTCATAAAGGGCTATTTAAAGGTATCCAGGGCAATGAAGACCCAGAGAAGAAAAGATAATTTAGATTATTGTGCTGTATGCGGATACCCTGCCTCCGGTGGTATCTGCAGCTTTTGCAGGATTATGGAGAGGTTTGGCATAGAAGGGGACATAAGATTTGATGAGTATAAACCAGAGGGGCTACCTACCTGATATTATGTAAGACCAGATAGAAATGACCATAATAGACAGATTTTCACACCTGATATTCAATATATATGAGGCCTTTACAGTGGCCCTATACATAAAGGAGAAAGACAATCTGAGGTGCATATCCTCTGTTACATTCTCCCATAGTTTTGACAAAGGAAGGCTTTTATCCATAGAGGGGACCCTCCCGGGATGGGTTATCAAACACAATCAATCCCTCATCATACCCAACTTTGACAAGGATGAGAGCACACTGGGATATTATTCTGGTAATGAGGATATCAAATCATTTATGGGCTATCCCATGGGCACAGAAGGTGTGATTGTGGTAGATAGCAAGAAGAAATGGGTATTTACCGACAAGGAAAAAAAGATACTCAGTGGATTTGCCCAAGCCATAAGTGAGGAGCTGGAGAAGGAGAAGAGGTTTTCTGAGGCAGAGGAGAAGATGGATGAACTTATCAATGAGAAGAGGGTCTTCACGCTCTTTAATTATCTCCTGTCATCACAGGTTACAGTGAGGGATATATTGACCGAGGCACTCCATATCTCCGGTGCTGATTTTTGTTTTATAGGCATAGAACATAATGGAAATTTGGTAATCCATGATATAGCAGGCATCCCTGAAGAAGAGTATATTAACAAAAGGTGTCGTGCAAATAGCTGTATATCTTCAATGGTCTTAGAAGGCGGGAGAGAGCTTTTGCTCCCTTACAATAGTGGTTTTTTCAAGGAAAAGCCCATGTTTTTTTCAGAAGAGTCGGTGAGGGCAAGGCAGTTTTTCGGTTTTCCCCTTGTTATGGATGATGTAACCTTTGGCGTAGCTGGATTTGTATCTGTCTCTGATTCCCATCTCTCGGATAAATCAATCGGTATATTGAGAAATATAGCCATGTTTTTGTCTATGTATTACTCTTCCCTTTGGGCAAAAAGAGAGTATGATAAGATAAAAAACATAGACCCTGTTACAGGCTCTATGCATTTTTCAACGTTTATCAGGCTTCTGGAAGATGGGGTAAAAAAAGGTGAAAAGCTCTGTATACTATCCATAAGATTAAAGTTTTTAGAGGAATACAACAGGAGGATGGGTATTGAACCGACGGATAGGCTACTGAAAAAGGTTTCTCATATTATAAGACAGTGCACAGGAGGCAATGCATTGATAACCCGTAAAAGCGGCGGCCATTTCTATGTGTTGCTGGATATTAAAGAGAGGACAGGGGCAAGGAATATACTCAATTTCTTAAACCGCATTGTCTATAAAAATATATCCGAGGATAAGGATTTGGATATCAAGGATGTGATAGATTCAGGGTTATCCTATTATCCTGAAGACAGTAATAATATATGGGGGCTTATAGAGAGGGCGGACAGGATGAAAATCTCATGAAATACAATAAGGAGGGGTTATGGATTTTTTAAAAAAGATGTTCGGGTTTTTTTCGACCCATTTTGCAATGGACCTCGGGACTGCAAATACCCTGATATATCTCAAGGGTGAAGGCATAATACTTAATGAACCTTCTGTGGTGGCAATAGAGAATACTACGGGCAAGGTAATAGCAGTGGGCAGGGAGGCAAAGGAGTATATAGGCAGGACACCACAGAATATAAGCGCCATAAGACCTTTAAAAGACGGTGTTATTGCAGATTTTGATGTTACCAAGGCCATGATAAAATACTTCTTGCATGTGGCAAGACAGAACAGAAAGGTATCAAAACCAAAGATGGTTGTAGGTGTACCTTCCGGTATAACACAGGTGGAGAAAAAGGCAGTAATAGATGCATGCATCCAGGTAGGGATAAGAGAGGTGCATCTCATAGAGGAGCCTATGGCCGCAGCTATTGGTTCAGATTTGCCTATTGAACTCCCCAGGGGAAATATGGTGGTAGACATAGGTGGAGGGACAACAGAGGTGGCTATCATAAGCCTCTCTGCCATAGCATACTCAGATTCCTTGAGGGTGGCAGGGGATGAACTGGATGAATCCATTATGAGGTATCTCCAGAAGAAGCATCAGGTTGCCATAGGTTATATCGCTGCAGAGAAACTCAAGATAGAGGCTGCCTCTGCATATCCCATAGATACAGATGGGGGTGTTATAAATATAGTGGGTAAGGATATAGTTACAGGGATACCTAAAAATATAAAGATAACGAGAGAAGAGGTAAGGGAGGCTGTGGAAGAACCTGTATCTGCCATAGTAGATTCTGTAAAAAGGGCACTGGAAAAACTTCCGCCTGAGTTTGTCTCTGACTTAAATGACTCAGGCATGATTCTTACTGGTGGCGGGGCACTCCTTAAAGGTCTTGATAAGAGGATAGAGATGGAGACCGGTATTAAGGTAAGGGTTGGTGATGACCCATTGCTATCCGTTGTCCTCGGTGCAGGCAGGGCACTTGAGGAGATGGGTAAGTATAAGAGGGTGTTTATAAATTAAAATTAGATTCTTTTAATTTTACGGAAATATCCCTTACACAAAGGCACGATAATTTTAACCTATAGTCTTTAGTCTATCGTCTATAGTCTGTATCTGACACCTGCCACTCGTCGTATGTACTACCCCTTAGTTCAGATATGAAGCGGGAAGGTTTGAGTATTATATGACCTGCCTGTTTGTCAAATGTTATAAGGGGATAGCACATATATAGTTCATCCATAGCCCTTGTTACTGCCACATAGAAGAGCCGTCTCTCCTCTTCTATATTACCCTCCTCTACTGCCTTTGGATTGGGAAACCTTCCATCTGCGCACCATATAAGGAATACAACCTTCCACTCGAGACCTTTTGCCTGATGTATGGTGCTCAAGATGACCCTTTCATCCTCTCTGTCAGCTGATATAATCTCTTCGCCGCTTATGCCACCCATAAGTGACAGCTCGTTCAGGAATGTCTCGAGGGAGACATACTTGGAGGAGAAATTAATGAGCTGCCCTAAATCCTCAAGCCTTGCTTCAAAATTTGGGTAGTTGTATTTGAGATATTCGGTATAACCATTTTTAAGGACACAGGATATCATATCCCCAAGTGCCTCTTTTTCATAAAAAAATAAGAGTTCTTTAAATAATCTTGCCCATATATCTATATTTTCCTTATGAATATTCTTGAAATGTTCACCTATCTTTTTGGAGATAAAAACACCAACAGGGTCTTCCAGCGTCTTTATGTAATCAAATATGTGGTCTGAGGTCCTCTTTCCTATCCTCGGAAAGAGTTTGAGCATCCTCTTCCAAGATATCTCATCTTTATTATTGACCATTATCCTTAAAAAGGACACCACATCTTTGATATGTGCCTGTTCAAAAAATCTCAGCCCGCTCCTTATCTCAAAGGGTATATCCCTTCTTGTTAGCTCCATCTGGAGTTCCATAGAATGATAGTGGGCCCTGTAGAGAACTGCCATCTGTTCAAGGGGTATGCCATCGTCTCTCAGCTCGAGTATCCTCTGTGCTACAAAATCTGCCTGCTGCATAACATCTCTTAGGTGTGTCAGAACAGGTATATTACCGCTCTGTTTTATGCTTCTAAGGTTCTTTGTAAATTGTGTTTTATTCTTAGATATGGAATTGTTGGCCAGCTTTAGTATCTCAGGGGTACTCCTGTAGTTTGTCTCGAGCTTGAATATCTTTGTCTCAGGGTATTTGACGGGAAAATCCATGATATTTTTAAAATTTGCCCCCCTGAAAGAATAGATACTCTGGGCATCATCACCTACCACCATGACATTCCTGTTTATAAGGCCCATAAAATCCACTATCTCTGCCTGTATCCTGTTTGTATCCTGATATTCATCAACAAGGATATGGGAGAATACCCTGGCATAGTATTCACGCAAATCCTTATTTTCCATGAGTAGTTTATGCCAGTAAAAAAGGAGGTCATCAAAGTCCATGGCATTAGCTGCCTTCTTCTTCTCTGTATAGAGTTTTTGAATATGGGAGAGTTCGTCCCTTATCCCGAAGAAAAAAGGGAATCTCTCTAAGATTACAGTATCCATATTGTTCATTGTATTTACTGCATAGCTGAATATCTCCTTTATAAGGCTGGCCTTGGGGAATCTATTTGCCTTTTTGTCTATCTTTGCATCTTTAATAACAACATCTATCATATCTTTGGCATCCTCATTATCGAGGATGGTGAAGTTTTTATTAAAGCCTATTAGGTGGCTGTTTTGCCTTAGGATTATGTTCCCGATATGATGGAATGTCCCGCCCCATATAAAACGTGTATCTATCTTGAGTAGGTGTTCCACCCTCCTTAGCATCTCACGGGCTGCCTTGTTGGTAAATGTGAGCAGGAGAATGCTATGGGGGGATATACCCCTTTCCAGTAGCCTTGCCACCCTGTAGGTCACAACCCTTGTCTTTCCACTCCCTGCCCCTGCAATAACAAGTATAGGGCCATCATCATGGAGGACAACCCTCAATTGTTCCTCATTTAGTTCCTTTTCATATTCTATATGTGATGTGGTCGTTGCAATATCCTTTTGGATTATATATTTTTTCATGGCTGTAAATTACTTTAAGTTTGGGTGTATGTCAAGCTGCTCTGTCAAAAATGCTTTACAAGATTGTATTGTCTGCTATAATAAGATTAATTATACAATAAAAAATGATGGGATTTATTAATGGTGCAATACTATTCAAGGATTATAGACTTTTTTATAGGAAAGGATTTTGCTGTCCCCATATGGGAGGTCATGCTCCTTGTGGTTATAAACTCTATATGCCTTTTGCTTGGTAGGCATAGACTGGGGCTTATTGTATCCTATCTCTTTGTTTTTTATTGGGGCTTTATAATAAACAGGGGGTATTTCATTGACTTCCTCGGCAATATGACATGGGGTTTATACATATATGCTATATCAGGCGTGTTTATGCTCATTGTTACTGTTTTAGGTTTTTTTATAAAGGGCAACAGGTGATTTTATTGTTGAACCTTTTTGATAATTCTGATAGGTTTTTTTAATTGGCTTTTTAATAGAATTTTCTAATGGGGGTATTATGAACAGTATTATCTTAGGTGTTGCTGTATTAGCCATTGTAGTAACTGCGGTTGTGTTTATTTATTTTTTAATGGAGATTAAAAAGACCATTATAAATTTAGAAAAGACAGTTAAAAACATAGAAGAATCGCTGATGCCAACCATGGAGGAACTGCCCAAGACCATAGTATCTGTAAAAAATTTTTCTGATAATATGACAGATATAACAGATGATGTAAAGGCACTATCAGGCTCCCTTAGAGGTATGGCGACCAACATAAGCAACATAACCAATTCTATTGAGAGGATAGCAAGGGTTACAGCAGGAGAGGTATCAGGTATAAAGGCTGGATTTGATGCAGCATTAAGTGTGATTGCAAGGCATTATACAAGACGAGTTAACAAACAATAATTATCTATAAAAAGGAGGTTTATTATGTCAGAGGAGAGAGGATTTGGAGCAGGTTCAATTATTCTATCATTTTTTATTGGAGGTATTGTAGGGGCGGGCATTGCGCTTCTTGTTGCCCCTAAATCTGGCGTTGAGACGAGAAAACAGATAAAGGAGTTTGCCGAAGAGGCAAAAGAAAAGGCAGAGTCATACATAGAAAAGGTAAAGGAAAAGGCATCGTCTGTAGTGGAAAAGGGTAAGGATTTAATAGAAAAGGAGAAATCTATTATTAAATCCGCAGTAGATGCAGGTAGAGAGGCCTACGAGAAAGAAAAAGAGAAACAGGCATAAAACAAAAAGGGCAAGATAACCATTTTTTAGCTTTCAGGTGAAAGAACATAGAAAATAACAGATTTTATACCATTACGCTGCTTTTTATTGTTTTGGTCTTTGGTTATCTTGCCTATCTTGTATTAAAACCATTTGCCTACCCTATTATATGGGGAATTGTTTTTTCCCTTATATTCTATCCTATCTATGTCTATCTTATTAAATACTTCAAGAATCCCACTATATCATCAGTAATTACCCTCTTGATAATAATATGCATTGTTATCGGACCTTTTATGTATCTTGGCTATCTTATAACACTGGAGATAAACCATCTAATCGAGTATTTTAAAACCCATGAGCTTACCACATTAGATAAGATTATGGACTACCCTGTTATAAGCAGGCTCAGCAAAAAGGCCCTATCTGCATTCAATCTAACGCAGGCTGATTTGAAAAAGACCATAGCAAATAATATATCAGGATGGGGCAAAGCCATGTTCGGCGGTATTACAAGCAGCATTGGAAATATTTTATCCTCATTGCTCGATGTTGTTTTTATATTTTTAACTGTTTTCTTTCTCCTTCTGGATGGCCCTAAGTTTCTGGAGAAGATACAGGGCTACATGCCCTTCTCAAGCCATCAAAAAGAGAGGCTTATAAAGCAGGTAAAGGATATAGTTGTATCGACAATATACGGTGGTGTAACAATAGCGCTTATACAGGGCATAATAGGCGGTATTGCATTCTCCATACTCGGCATACCATCTGCTGTACTGTGGGGTCTTTCCATGTTCTTTTCTTCATTCATACCCATAGTGGGGACGTTTGTCATCTGGGGGCCTGGTTCAGCCTATCTTTTTTTAAAAGGATTTTATTTGAAGGGCTTTATATTGATCCTCATCGGTATATTTGTCATAAGTATGGTAGATAATATTTTAAGACCCTTGATTGTCAGGGGTAAGACAAAGATGCCCACTTTATTAATTTTTTTCAGTATCTTAGGTGGGATTAAATTATTTGGCTTTGTCGGTATTATTATGGGTCCTTTAGTCCTTGCACTTTTTATATCTGTTCTGGAGATATTCCGTTATTCTGAGGGGAAGGGTAAAGACGCCTGATAGTCAAAGAACCATTATAATTTATGCCTTGAAAGAAGATGCAGTTAATGATATAGGTTATCTATGAGGGGAGATTATCTTTTATACCTGAAAGTGGGCGATCAGGTCTACCACAGGCATTATACAAGGTGGGGACTTGGTGTAGTGGTGGAGGAGAGAAGATCTGAGCTGCCAGGCGGTTTCTGTTATGTCCGTGTGTGTTTTCAAGATGGCAAGACAAGGGTCTTTGACAATAATTTTAAAAGTGATGGCTGCTGCTATTATGCAGGGGTTGAAAAGATAGAGGTGGCCTACGAGATAAAAGAAGAAAAACAAAAGGATACAAAGGTCATAGGTGCAGGACAACGCACCCGTAAACTAAAGGGTTGAGGTCAGGGATTTTGGATATTGAATTGACAAAATACGTCAAAGGTGCAGGGTGAGCATCTAAGATAGGTCCAGGGGACCTCTCTAATATACTCTGCGGTATAGATATCCCCTCTGACAGTGATGTTATTGTGGGTATAGAGGGTTTTGAGGATGCCGGCGTCTACAGGATTGCCGATGGGGTAGCTATTGTTCAGACAGTGGATTTTTTTACACCCATTGTAAATGACCCTTACTCTTTTGGTCAGATTGCTGCTACCAATTCCTTAAGCGATATATATGCCATGGGTGCAACCCCAAAGACTGCCCTCAATATAGTGTGCTTCTCTGTAAAAAAATACGGGGCACCAGTCCTTAAAGAGATTTTAAGAGGGGGGATCGATAAGATAAGAGAGGCAGGGGTAAGTCTCCTGGGTGGGCATAGCGTAGAGGATGAAGAGATAAAATATGGATTATGTGTTACAGGGGTTGTCCACCCGGATAGGATATTGAGAAATTATGGGGCATGGGAAGGGGACTGGCTCATACTTACAAAACCCCTTGGCACAGGAATTTTAAACACCGGTATAAAGGCAGATATGCTCGGTGAAAAATCCATCGCCAATCTTATTAAGATTATGGCAACCCTGAACAGGGATGCCGCCCATGTCATGTTGTCTGTAAGGGTGCATGCTGCTACAGATGTTACAGGATTTGGGCTCATAGGTCACTTAAAAGAGATGATTAAAGACGATATAGGCGTTGAGCTTTTTTCTAAAGATATCCCCTATTTTGAAGAGGCACCGGAGCTTGCAAGTTTTGGTATCCTCCCCGGCGGTCTATACAGAAACCGTGATTTCTACAGCGAGCATGTAACTGGTAAAAAAGAAGGTTTTATCTTTGATGTAATATTTGACCCCCAGACCTCAGGCGGTCTTTTATTTGCATTGCACCAAGATGACCTGTCCCAATTTGACAAAAACGCCCATTCTGCAGGGGTAGAATATTGGGTGATAGGGAGATTTGTAAAAGAGCCAAAAGGAAAGATTATCCTCAGATGAGACCTTTTTCAGGGGTCTCGAGATATCAAACAGAGTAAATAAATATGGATACAAGATATAAGGCATCTCTTTTTGCAACGGGAACGGCACTTGTTCTCGCCTTAAGCAAATTCTCTGTAGGTTTTATATCCGGCTCCATGGCTGTCATCTCATCAGGGCTTGATAGCCTCCTTGATGTCTTTATGTCTGGGATGAATCTGTATGCCATCAAAAGAGCATCCATGCCTGCCGACAGCTCCCATCAGTACGGACACGGAAAGATAGAGGATTTTGCTGCACTGGTGGAATCTATGATAATAACAGGAGTAGGTGTGGTCATTATTTACAAGGCCATCCTCGGGCTACTCCATAATACCCATGTTCATTACACAAGACTTGATATACCCATTATGATTATCTCTCTGGCCTTTAGTTTTATCATATCCTATGTTTTAAAGACCACAAGCGAGAAGACAGGCTCTGTTGCCCTTAAAGCAGATGCCCTTCACTATACCAGTGATGTATATTCCAACTCAGGTGCTGTCCTTGCTATAGCCTTAACCTATTTTACCGGCTACAATTATTTTGATTTTGCCTTTGCCCTTATTATCGGTATTATTGTCATTACATCATCTGTAAGGGTTTTAATGATTGGTGTGTCAGGGCTTATGGATAAAAGTATCTCTGAAAGCACATTAAAGGATATCAAGGATATCATAGAAAACATGCCTTATCCCTATGCAGGTTTTCACAAATTAAGGACAAGGACATCGGGGAGCAGAAAATATATAGACTTCCACCTGTTGTTGTGCAGAAGAAGTAGCATAAAAGAGGCCCATGAGATGGCAGAGAGGATAGAGGATAAGATAAAAGGTCAAACACCATCCATTGATACCACCATTCACCTGGAACCATGCGATAAGGCATGTGACCTGACCGATGCTACATGTGCAATAAAAAAATCAGGGGAGACAAAGACTTAAGTAGTATTTTCTTCAAAATATTCTATATCTTTTCAACTAAACTTATTTTTTTAAAAAATATTTTACATTTTTTTTAAAATTCTGTATACAGTAATCTATATGGTATCCGGCTATATGAGGGATGAGTTAATTAATACAGCCGTTAACCTAAAGATAGCCCCTCTCAATTCCAATATATTAGGTAAGGCTATTAATCTATTAGAAAAAAACGATATATCTATCACAGTCATTGCCGAACTTTTAAAAAATGACATGGGTGTTGTATCTAAACTAATTAGTATAGCAAATTCTGCATTTTATAGGATAGGTATGCCTGTAAATAATATAGAAAGGGCTATTATAACCATAGGCCAGACAGAACTGAAGAGTATTCTTTTTTGTCTGTTTTATTTAGGTGAGATTACAAATTTTCTAAAATTTAAGAAAAAAGACCTCTTCTATTTGCTAAAGCACTGTGTTTTTGTTGCCCACGGGGCAAGGTTATTATCCAAGAGACTGCTTATAGATGACCCAGAGGATGTCTTTACTGTATCGCTCCTCCATGATATAGGTAAGGTAGTATTTTTTATGAACTTGGATGGATATGAAGACCTAATAAACGAGTCACTGGAGAAGAATATACCTCTTCCTCTTCTCGAGAGGGAGAGATATGGCATTGACCATCAGGAAATAGGCAATATCTTGGGTCTTAAATGGAAGCTGCCACCTATATTCCTGTCTATTATAGAGAATCATCATAATAAAATGGATAATAATACTGGATATACAGATATACTAAAACTCGTGTCCTGTGCCGATAGGTTCTTCTATTACAGGGATGGAGATGAGCAGCCTGAGATATTTATACTGAAAAAAGAGGCAGAAGGCATAGAGACGGAGATAGAAAAACTGGTCTATATAATTCATAATTAAAGATAAATGATATTGGGGGGATGATGATAGGGGACAAAAATAAAATCTCAGAGGTATTGCAATCTCAATGGGATAGATATGAAGGTTTTCTAAACCATTATTCTGCCCTGATAAGGATGCTTGGAATAGTAGATGAGATGAAAGACCCCATGTCCGAGATACCAAAGATTTTGGTAGAAGAGACAGGGTTTGATACCTGTTATTATATATACCTGCAGGGCAATAGTATTACAGAGGGTTTTTTCAGTCTTTTCAGAGAAAGGCCTGATATAGATATAGATGTAATAAAAAAATTGAACAACAACTCCCTTTTTTCATCTGTCCATAACAATATTAATGGATACAGTAGACTCTACATATACCCTCAGACAGATAGAAACAAAATAAAGGGTTTTATAGTCCTCGGGAAGAGATATGTCAAAGAAGGAGATAATATCTCGATAAAAGAGATAGACTTAATCTGTAATTTTTATAATAAGCTCCATAAGGTTTTTTTATCAAGGGTTTCAGAGACTGAATCAGATGGAAACCTGTTGTTCCCTGAATTTTCTTTGAGCAGTCATTTCCCCTATCCATTAATCTTTGTTGACAATCAAGGGAAGATAGTCCATCTAAATGAAAAGGCAAGACATCTCCTCCATGTGGATAGATATCCCCTAATCGGGGTAGACATCAAAGATATTTTTACAGGTATAGATTTTGGCAACTTAGTTGAACAACAATCTAAGACCCAAGAACTGCAATTTAAGACAGAAGACAGGCATTTTGTCTATGAGATTGATATATATCCAGTAACTAACAATACAGGGGATGTGGTATACAGGGGCATTATTTTAAGGGATGTAACAGAATTAAAATTGATGCACGAGGCATCTCTTTTCAGGGAGAAATTGGAGACATTGGGGATGCTTGCAGCAGGTATAGCCCATGATTTTAACAATATGTTGACAGGGATCCTGGGCTATGCATCCATGCTGAAGAGTTCTCTTAAAGGAAATGAAAGGCTTTTTAGATACACAGAGGTTATTGAACGTTCAGCAGGGAGGGCTGCAAGCCTGACAAAGCAGCTTCTGAACTTTGCAAGAAAGCAGGAAAGACCCTCCAGCGAATTCGACCTCCATATTGTCATCGAAGACAGCCTGTTGCTTTTTTGTGAGAGCCTAAAGGGGATTGAAATAGAAAAAGACCTCTCGGCATCAAACATTGTAATTGAAGGGGATGAATCAGAGTTTCAGCATATCTTCTTAAATCTGTTTATAAATGCAAAAGAGGCAATGGACGGAAAGGGCTTGCTCCGTGTATCAACAAGGAATCAATCCATAGATGGAAAAAACTATATTTGCATAACTGTAGAGGATACAGGAAAAGGGATAGATGAGGCAGCTAAGGCGAATATATTTAAACCCCATTTTTCCACAAAAGGAACAAGGTCAAATCTTGGGATTGGCTTATACAGGGTGCATAAGACAATAAAAAAGTATGGGGGTTTTATCGAGGTAGAGAGCGAAAAGGACAAAGGCACGAGATTTTTCCTTTATATACCATGTAACGATAATTTTAAAAATCAGACAGTAGTAATTGAAAATACAAAAGAAGGCAACAGGGAGAGTTTTAATAGAAAAAAGGTCCTCGTGGTAGATGATGAGGAGTTTATTGGTGAGATGTTTGCCCTGATATCAGAAAGGATAGGTGCAGATGTAGTCTATTGTAATAACGGACACGATGCATTAAATCATATCAGGGATAATAAATTTGATTGTGTTGTACTTGATATAATCATGCCGGGCATGAAGGGAGATGAGGTATTGGCAAGGATACGTCAAATGGGTATAGATGTGGATGTAATAGTATCCAGCGGTTATATGAGCGAGGACCAGAGGGATAGAGTCAAACAATTCGGTGTTAAGTATTTTCTCGACAAACCATTTACAGACCAGAAGATACTCGATAGCTTAAAGGCAGTGTTGTTCAATTGATACACTGCCTCATATTAGGCATAAAAAATTTTCCAACGCAGGGGCAAATTCCCAGGGTAGCAGAATTTTTTTTAAAAATCTTTTTTTTAGTCCTCTACCTTTATTATCTGAGAACTTAGTTTACCCTCAATCCTTGCCTTGAGCCAGAACTTTTCCTCTATCATTTTGTCTATTTTTCTTGCATCACCAAAGTATATACAGTGGGCCAGGCAGACATTGTCAGCACATGCTGGGATAAGACCGTTGTCGACCCTATGATAGCACATATTACATTTTTTTGCCTTGCCTTGTGATTCATCAAGGGAGATGGCATTATACGGACATGCCTCTATACATGAGCCACACCCGGTGCATACATCACTGTCCAGGATGACAATCCCATCATCCCTTTTTCTTATGGCCTCAGCAGGGCAGGCATCTACGCAGGCAGGGTTCTCACAGTGCCTGCATATCCTTGCCCTGAAAATAAAATCAGGGCTTCCATCTTCCTTTTTCCCCCATTCCTCTATGATTTTTATAAAGTTTATGTCAACTGAAGTCTTATGCTCCTGCTTACATGCCACCTCACATGCCTTACAGCCCCAGCATTCTGCCTCTGCTATCTTGAGTGCATATTTTTTCATTATTTTAAACCTCCATCTTTGTAAGGGTATATCTTGCAAAGAAGTGCCCTTATATTTGTTGCCCCTATGGCAGGGTCACAGCCTTCATAGGCATTATCAGTAAGTATGTTCACATTGGATTCGTCCCATCCATGGTTGGATTCCTTCTTTTCCGGAAACCACCATCCATGTTGCGCTGCCACAACCCTCGGGTCTATGCCAGGGAACAGGGCTGCCCTTTGTTTAATCTTCCCACGGGGGGATTCAATAACAACCCAGTCACCTTCTTTTATACCTTCCTTTGCTGCAGTATCAGGGTGAATCTGGACAATCGGGTCTCTGTGCAACCCCCTTAACCATTTCACCTGACGGTTTTCTGTGTGGAAAAATCCTGGTTGTCTTGCCCCTGTAATGAGTATATAGGGGTATTCTTTATTGAGTTCAGGTGTGCTTACAGGGCTTTCAGGGACCTCTCTGTGCTGGGGTAGGGGGTCATAACCCATCTTTTCCAGGGTTGTGGAATACAGCTCGAATTTTCTTGTGGGGGTTGAAAAGCCAAATTCTTTATATTTCTTATATCTTACCTCGCCACGGACATAGTCCATCTCCTTGAAATCCCTCCATTTCATCCCCATTGGCTCTAATATATAATCAAGACCACCTTCAAAGCTATCCCACCAGAATTGACCCTGACCAATCCTGTGGGCTAAATCATTGAGCATCTCGTGGTCTGAACGACACTCGCCTATCTGGACAACCTTACGTCGGGCCAATATATAGCCGTGTCTTTTCCAGAAGTCGCCTATATAGTCCATTTCAAGCCATGTTGCTGCAGGAAGCACAATGTCTGCAAGCTCTGCTGTGGGGGTGATGAAGAAATCTGCAACTGCCATGAACTCCACCTTTTCAAGGGCTTTATAGACCTCTTTTGCATTATCCCTTGTAACAACAGGGTTAGAGCTTATAAAGAACAGCATCTTGACAGGATAGGGTTTTTCTTCAATAATTGCGTCCCATACAGACTTGGGGTTTATTATGGCAAATCTTGCAGCAAGCCTGAACCTATCACCGCCTAAGCGTTTAGCTGCCTGTTCCCTGGGGAGCATGGCATGGGCACCAAACTGGCCGACATTCACTATAGGTGGTGTCTTATACAGAACCTGACCGCCCTGGGCATCGATATTTCCTGTCAACCCCATCAAAAACATTAAAAGGCGGTCATTATCTGCACAATTTATCTGTTGTTCTATGGCAACACCCCATTGAATTGCACCTGGTCTGGTGGTTGCAAATAGCCTTGCTGCTGCCTGAATCTTTTCCTTTGGCACCCATGTTATCTTTTCTACCTTTTCCAGTGGATATTCATTAACCCTTTTCACAAACTCATCCCACCCAAAGGTGTAGTTTTCAACAAATTCCTTGTCGTATAGTTTTTCATTTACTATGACATTCAACATGCCCAGGGCAAGGGCTGCATCTGTGCCTGGTCTTAGTTGGAGCCATATATCAGCTCGGGCTGCAGGTCTTGTAAGTCTCGGGTCTACTACAATGAGTTTTGCACCACGGCTTAGTGCAACAGAAAAAGGCTCGCCTTTATAACAGTCAGGGTTACTGATTGTTACATTATTTCCCCACATGATTATGCATTTAGGGCCATTCTCATAATCAATGATTGGGTTTGTCCCGCAGGTGATGATGCTTGTGCAGATACGGGGTCCATAGCAGAAATGACCGGCTGTGAGCACATTGGGGGAGCCAAGGAGGTTGGCGATTCTATAGATGACTGCCTCGTTTTCCCTGCCTGTACCATATCCGAACACAATAGATTCAGGGCCGTATTTTTCTCTGTAATTATTTATTCTATCAGCAATGGTGTCGAGGGCCTCATCCCAGGTTATCCTCTCCCACCTGCCACTGCCCTTTGGGCCGACTCTTTTAACAGGATAGAGCAACCTGTCCGGATGATAGGCTATCTCCGCTGCAGCAAGACCTTTACTACACAGTGTCCCATGGTTGATGGGGTGGTCAGGGTCTCCCTGGATTTTTGCAACCTTACCGTCTTTTACATAGACATAGACGCCACATCCACCATGACAGCCACGGCATGTGCTTTTTACCATCCTGTCAAAGCCATACATCTTCATCTCGCGTTCTACATTTGCATATCTGAATTCAGTCACGACTGCCTCCTTCATTAATTTTTTTTAATACTGTATGGAAACCCATATCCACGTCTGCACCGAGCGTCTTTGATATGCTATAGGCACATCTAAAGACATTTTCACCGAATATATTGACGTTGGATATGTGGAATGTCCCTACAAGAAAGATAGAGCCTATAATATCCCCTTGAGAATTAAAGACAGGGGAGGCTATGGCATTTATACCAGGGCTTAGCTCTCCGATGTCTACGGCAAACCCATTTTCCATGCACTGGTTGAGTTCTATCTGAAGGCGTTCCCTGTCAATTTTTGATGCATCTCCGTGAAAAAAGAGCCTGTCTTTTTTTAATATCTCTGCCCTTTTTTCTTCAGGGAGGAATGCAACAATTGCCTTACCGTGGGCGCCTGCTGTGAGGGAGAAACGGTGACCAAGCCTGATAGTGACACCTATCTTCTGACCGGCATCATGCTTTGCCACAACAAATAAATTGTCACCGTTAATAACCCCGAAAAAGGCCGAACACTGTGTAGTCAACGCTAAATCTTCAAGGAAAGGTGATACTATCTCTTTGTAATCCAGGTTGTCCAGGACTTTTCTGGACAGCGAGATCAGACCAGGGCCAAGGGAGTAGGTCTTGTCCGAAGGATTTTTATAGATAAATCCATATTTTTGAAGGGTATTTAATATGGAATACCCTTTGCTTTTATGGATACCTGTTTTCTTGCATATATCAGTGAGACTCATCTTAAACGGCATACTCTCTGCAAGACATATGAGTATCCTTGACGCCTCATCAACAGCAGGGACTAAAGTAGAATATCTGGATTTGGTTTCTCTCTTTTCTGCCTTTTCTTTCATATGATTAGTTCTATATACAGAACAATGTTTAGTATAGATAACATTTTAGTCGAGGACGGTTTTTTTGTCAAGATTTTTTTGCACTGTATGAGTGATTTTGAATAAAGGCAGCTTATTGGCTGTTATACAAGAAAAAATTTGACAATAAAGGATGTTAAGGGTATAAATAAGCAATTTTTATGTATATCCTGGGTATATCAGCATACTATCACGATGCAGCAGCAGCTATAATTGAGGATGAGGAGATCCTTGCTGCAGCACAGGAAGAGCGGTTTACGAGAAAGAAGCATGACCCATCTTTTCCAAAAAACGCCATAAGATACTGTCTTGAGGAGACGGGGTTATCTATAGGTGAACTCGATGCTGTTGTTTTCTATGATAAGCCATTTTTAAAATTTGAGAGGCTCCTTGAGACCTATTATGCCTTTGCCCCTGATGGCTTGAAATCGTTCATCTCTGCCATACCTGTTTGGATAAAGGAAAAGCTCCTGTTAAAAAAACTCATACTCGATGAGCTATCAGAGGTAGCACAAATCGACAAGAATAAGATAAGGCTTCTTTTTCCTGAACACCATCTATCTCACGCAGCCAGTGCATTTTATCCTTCACCCTTTGAGGAGGCAGCAATACTCACAATAGATGGAGTGGGTGAGTGGGCAACAGCATCTATCTGTCATGGCAAGGGTAATAGCATTAAAATACTGAGGGAATCAAGATTCCCCCATTCTGTTGGTCTTTTATATTCAGCATTTACATATTATCTTGGATTTAAGGTAAACTCCGGTGAATACAAGCTCATGGGGCTCGCGCCTTATGGCAATCCCCAATCAGAAAACGTGAAGAGATATGTGGACATTATAAAAAAAGAGATCGTCGAGATAAGGGATGACGGCTCTGTCTGGCTTAATCAGGCAGTGTTTGACTATTCCACAGGGCTGAGGATGGTCAAGGATGAGGTATGGACAAGGCTCTTTGGTTTCCCGCCAAGAAGGCCTGAAAAGGATGACCTGACTGCGGAACACTGTGACCTGGCCTATGCCATACAGCTTGTGACAGAAGAGATAGTTTTTAAGATGGCTAATGAGGCAAAGAGATTAACCGGTTCTGAAAATCTATGTCTTGCCGGGGGTGTTGCACTGAATTGTGTTGCCAACGGAAAACTATTAAAGAGCGGGATGTTTAGAGATATGTGGATACAGCCGGCATCCGGTGATGCAGGCGGTGCATTGGGCGGTGCATATTGTGCCTACTATATATATTTCGGCAATAAACGAACCTGTGATGGCAAGACAGATAAGATGAAAGGATCATATCTCGGTCCTGAATTTTCATTCCATGATATAAAGAAGGTAACAAAGAGATACAAGGCACCTTTTGATTACTATGAGGACTTCGATGAACTGTGTGAAAAAACAGCAGAACTCCTTGCAGGAGGTTATGTGGTAGGCTGGTTGCAGGGCAGGATGGAATGGGGGCCAAGGGCCCTGGGCAACAGGAGTATAATTGCAGATGCAAGAAATACAGAGATGCAGAAGAAACTCAACCTGAAGATAAAATTCAGAGAAGGCTTTAGACCCTTTGCACCCTCGGTGCTTTTCGAAAAGATAGATGATTACTTTGACATAGATAATCCATCTCCATATATGCTTCTTATAGCAGATGTAAAAAAGGAGAGGAGAAATACCCTCCCTGATGGATACAATGCATTTCCCTGGCGTGATAAACTCTATTATCTGAGGTCTGACATACCGTCCATAACCCATATAGATTTTTCTGCAAGGCTACAGACCGTCCATAAGGAGACAAACCCCAGATACTGGAAATTGATTGACACATTCAGGGAAAAGACAGGTTATGGCGTAATAGTGAATACGAGTTTTAATGTGAGGGGGGAGCCTATTGTCTGTACCCCTGAGGATGCCTATAAGTGTTTTATGAGGACGGAGATGGACTATCTTGTTATGGAAAACTGTATCTTTGACAAGAAGAGGCAGCCTGAGTGGAAGGAAGAGGGGAACTGGAGAGACACCTATGGGCTGGATTAAGAGGTGGATAGGCAATATCTGCCTGATACTATTCGGGATAATAATAGCACTTGCTATCCTTGAAGGTGTTTTGAGATTTACAGAATACAGAAAATATTCAGGTTCTGTCCAGTTTAGATATTATTATAAACCCGATGCAAGACTTGGACACGATATACAGGAAAACCACCCAGGATTGAACATCCATATCGAGGGGAACTATTATCACAAGATATTCTCCAATGAACTGGGGTGCATGGATGAGCCCTATAATGGCGAGAAGGACTACATCCTTCTGGTAGGCGATAGTTTTGTCCACTGTTTTACCCCCTTTGATGATAAATGGGGGACCATTATAGACAGGACATGCAACTACAGGGTATTAAAATGTGGTGTAGGTGCATACGGGACAAGACAGGAGTTAATAAAGGCGCAGGATATAATATCGAAAGCTAAAGTGCCCCCAAGGCTTATAGTGGTTGGATATTACATGAACGACCTGGGTAATGACTATCTATTCCCAGAGAGCACCATAGTAGACGGTTTTCTTGTTACAAAGAGAAAGATTGTAGATTATCATACCGGTGAGATAGAGGTGAGGGATAATTCCTTCCTTGAGGGCAGGGCAAAGAGGTATGAGAGGAAGATGAGATGCAGCAGACTCGATAACTATACAAACTGCTCATCTGTATTCCAGAAATCAAAAAACTGGCTCAGTGAAAATCTCCTCGTATCAAGCAAGATAGAGCATATGGCCAGTGTAGGAAAGAGCCTTTTAAGAAAATTAAGGAGATCTTTTGCAGGGGACAATATATCTAAAAAGGATAAACAGGAACTCCAGGAGGATATATACGCCACAGATTACCTTGGTTTCTACTCTACAGAGAGATTGCCATGGCTTAAAAAGGCATGGTCAGACCATCTTGATAATATAAAGGCCTTTAAGGCCTTAAGCGACAGGATGGGTTCTAAACTCCTTGTTGTTATAATACCTGCAAAGTTTCAGGTATACGATTATCTTATGAGGGATAAATTGATAGACATAGATCAGCCTATCAGGATACTCCATGATTTCTTAGATAGGGAAGGCATTGCGTATTTTGACCTCCTGCAACCTATGAAGGCATATGCAGATTTAAGGCCTAAAAGATGGCTTGACCCTGAAAAAGACCTATACTGGAGGCTCGATGGTCACTGGAATTCAAAGGGGAATAGGCTTGCAGGTTTTTTGGTTTCAGAGTATATTTTAAAAAACAACCTTATTAATGTCCCTGATAAGGACAGAAAACTAACGGAAATACAGGAGAAACTAAAGGCATTTCAAAGGCCTTTAAAATAGATTGGAGGTTATATGTCATTACTCGGCGACCTTTGGCAGTTTTTGAAAGAGAGAAAAAAGTGGTGGCTTTTGCCCTTGATAATCGTCCTTCTTCTCCTCGGACTTTTTATAATATTCTCGAGTTCGGCAATAGCACCGTTTATATATACACTTTTTTAAAAACTTAAGGTCCAGGATAAAAATTATGTCGGCAGTTATCAAACACGATAGATTTAAAGTATTGCAGACCATCTGCACCCTTGCCTTTGTTGCTATTGTAATAGGGTTGATATTAAAGATAAAGCCCCTCCTTTATATCTCATTAATCCTGCTTTTTATAGGGCTTTTTCTTGAGAGGTTATCTAAGATTATTGCCTCTGGTTGGCTGAGGTTTGCAAATGCCCTTGGTATAATCAATACAAAGATTATATTAACGATTGTGTTTTATGGTTTTCTGACCCCTATTGCATACTTTTACAGGATGACTCATGGGGATTTCATGTTTATAAAAAGAAACCCTGAAAAGAAGTCATTCTATGAGGTAAGGGAACATTTATATAAACCGGAAGATTTAGAAAAGCTATGGTAATAGCGAAAGATGAAAGGCAGGGCTATGCGCCATGGCTTATCCTTACTTTATTGGTCTTTATCGGTTTAATCCCCCGTATAATTGATATTATAAACTCATCAGGTATTGAACTCGATGGTGTTTTTTATGCCCTTGCAGCAGAGCACTTCTCAAGGGGTGAATTCAGGGAGGCCTTAAATAATGTATTCCCACCTCTCTATCCTTTTCTTTTTGGATTATCCCATTTATTTATAGGAGATTTAGAATTTGCTGGAAGATTTACTTCAATTTTTGTCGGAATATTATTGATATTATTGTGTTATTTTTCAATAAAAAAGATGTATGGAGAAAGATACGGCCTTTATATGGCCTTTTTTGTGGCAATCCATCCATATCTTGTGAGGTTTTCTGCCCAGGTATTGTCTGAATCAACGGCTATCTTTATATTCACACTGAGTATATTTTTGTTTTATTGGGGGTGGACTGAAGAAAAAATCTTTTATATAGCCCTGTCCGGGATATGTCTCGGCCTGACATATCTTACAAGGCCCGAATATATAGTATACCCTGCACCCCTGTCCCTTGTCTTGTTATTTAGAAAGAGATTTAAAGGGCTTTTTGTCTTTCTTATCTGTTTTTTTATCGTAGCCTTTCCTTATATACTTTATTTAAAATCAGATACAGGTCTATGGGTTATAAGTAAAAAGGCCATACTGGCCAAACAGCAGGAGACCCTTACCCATTCTATGCATTCATATCTTTTTCCTGTACTTCCTTTTTTAAATATATTCAAAAATATACCATCGGTTGTCTATCATTTTTTCGAGGCAGTATTTCCACCTTATATAATACTGTGTCTTTTTGGGATCACAGGTGTTGACAGGAGATTTAGGATAATAGCTCTTCTTCTTTTTTTGTTCCATGTATTGACCATATCCTTTATAACATCCTCAACAAGGCGTTTCTCAGTAGAATTCATCCCCATTACCCTTGTTTTTTGTGTATGTGGTCTTGCAAAGATAGAAAAATATCTTGAGAGGTTCAGAAGAAGGTATCTTGTATTTTTTGTTATAATCTTTGTTGTCCTTGCCTCATCTGTCTATCAGGGCATCATATCCCAGGATTCAGGGCGTATATTGAACAAGAAGGCAGGATTGTTTATGAAGACCTATGACCCGGGAAAGAAGATTGCATCCAGGATACCCCTTGTCCCTTTTTATTCAAAGGGTGAGTGGGTGAATATAGTAGAAGAGATAAAGGCTACAAAAGATTGTAACGGACTTATGGATACCCTGAAAAAAATGGGTGTGAAGTATATTGTGGTGGACGAGGTGCTTACAAAATATGCAAAAGAAAAAAGTATTGACATGGAAGCCAGGGGTTGTGTTATAGAGATGCCTTGTGTTGCAAATTTTAAAAACCCAGATGAATTTGTAAGGATATTGAGACTGCAGGATGGAAGATAAGCTTATATCTATTGTTATTCTCAACTGGAACGGTATAGAGTTTATAAGAGGCTGCATTGACAGCGTCATAAATCAGGACTATAAAAATCTTGAGATAATAGTGGTTGATAATGCCTCCACAGATGGTTCACCGGAGATGATAGAAAAGGAATACAAGGATGTAATTCTTCTTAGAAACAAAGAAAATCTCGGTTTTGGTGGTGGAAACAATGTTGGGATAAAATACGCCCACGGTGATTACATTGTAATACTCAATAACGATACAGAACTCGACAGGTCATGTATTTCAGAGATGAAAAAGGCCATAGAAAGGGATAAAAGATATGGTTCCTGTGCATCGAAGATATATCTCAAATTTGAGGAGGACACCCTTGATGCAGCGGGGATTGTTGTGTATCCCGATGGTCTGTCAATAGGCCGGGGTAGACTTGAGAGGGGCTATCTCTATGATAAAGAAGAAGAGGTCTTCTGCGCCAGTGGGTGCTGTTGCATGCATAGAAAAGAAATGCTTGAAGATATAAAAGTAGAAGACGAATATTATGATGAAGATTTTTTTGCCTATGCAGACGATACTGATCTTGGATGGCGTGCCCATCTAAGGGGTTGGAAATGCATTTATACGCCAGAAGCAAAAGTTTATCATCTGCATTCAGCATCAACAGGGAACTATTCCACCATCAAAACTTTCTTAGTTGAAAGGAATAGGATTTTAATTATGATTAAGAACTACCCTATTATTTTAATTGGTTACGGTGTTTTATTTACTGTTTTTCGTTACTTATATCAATTCTTCTATGCATTTAATGGTAAGGGAGCTGTTGGAAAATTTACAAAACAAAATTCGATATTTATACTTATAAAAATTGTTGCAAAAGTGTATAAATCAGCTTTATATTATTTGTCAATAATGTTAAAAAAAAGGAAAATTATTCAGATGAGAAGACTCATTTCTTTAATGGATTTTTATTATCTTTTGAAAAATTTCAAAATAAAAACAAAAAAGATAGCCATAGTAGAATAATAGTTAAAACATAGATTATTATTTATTATTGCAAAAACTATTTTTGTGAGGTAAAAAATGCAGGTAATAATTTTATGCGGGGGACTTGGAACAAGATTAAGGGAAGAGACAGAATTTAAGCCTAAACCAATGGTTAATATTGGAGAAAGGCCAATTTTATGGCACATTATGAAGTTTTATTCTTGCTTCGATTACAAGGATTTTGTTCTTTGTTTGGGATATAAGGGAGAAATGATAAAAGAGTATTTTTATAATTATGATGTTTTTACCAATGATTTTACTATTGAACTTGGTGATTATACAGGAAAAGTAAAAATCCATCGTTGTAATGATGAAGCTGGATGGAGAGTTACTTTAGCGGACACTGGAGAAAAGGCTTTAAAAGGTGCTCGATTAAAAAGAGTTGAAAAATATATTAATGAAGATACCTTTATGATGACATATGGCGATGATGTTGCAAATGTTAATTTACATGCACTTTTAGATTTTCATAAAAGTCACGGAAAAATTGCCACGGTTACTGGTGTAAACATTGCATCTCGATTTGGTGAGCTAAAAATTAAAGGAAATATAGTTGAAAGTTTCATAGAAAAGCCTGAAGCCACAACAGAATTTATAAATGGTGGCTTTTTTGTTTTTAATAAAAAAATTTTTGATTATCTAAGAGATGAAGATGAATGCGATTTAGAAATTGGCGCTCTTGAACAAATTGCAAAAGAAGGACAATTGATGGTTTTTAAGCATAATGGCTTTTGGGCATGTATGGATACAATGAGGGATGTTGAATACCTTAATCGAATTTGGAAGGAAAATAAAGCCCCATGGAAAATTTGGTGATTAAGTTGCCGAGAGATTTTGAAGAGTTTTATAAAGGAAAACGCGTTGTGGTTACAGGGCATACAGGTTTTAAAGGGGCATGGCTTACATTGTGGTTAGTAAAACTCGGGGCTGATGTTGTTGGATATTCGTTGAATCCTCCCACAAATCCTAATCTTTTTGATACCCTTAAACTTAATGAAAAAATTACACATATAATCGGTGATATTAGAGATTTGGAAAGTCTAAAAGGAATATTTAAGAGATATAAACCCAATATAGTATTTCATCTTGCAGCACAGTCAATAGTGAGAAATTCATACATAGAACCAAAATTGACTTATGAGACGAATGTAATGGGAACAGTAAATGTTCTTGAAGCCCTTAGGACGACATTAAATGAAGGAAGTATCATAATTGTTACAAGCGACAAATGTTATGAAAATAAAGAATGGGTGCATATGTATAGAGAGAACGATCCTTTGGGGGGGTATGATCCGTATAGTTCAAGCAAGGGATGCGCAGAATTAGTAACAGCTGCATATAGAAATTCTTATTTCAATCCCGATGAATTTGGAAATAACCATAGAGTCGCTTTAGCAACTGTTCGAGCTGGTAATGTAATTGGAGGTGGTGATTGGGCTCAGGATAGAATAATACCTGATTGTATAAGATCACTAACAAACAATAGGAAAATTTCAATACGAAATCCTAATGCGATAAGGCCATGGCAGTTTGTATTGGATCCATTATCAGGTTATCTAATGCTTGGCGCAATATTGGAAAGAAATGGGAAAACTTTTAGTGGTTCATGGAATTTTGGACCCAAGGGGGGCGAGGTCATTACTGTAAAAGACCTAGTTAGTTGCGTGATAGAAATCTGGGGAAAGGGTGAATATGTTTTAGATGCAAATAAACAACCTTATGAGGCAAAATTCCTTGCACTTGATACTAACAAGGCGTTGTTATATCTTGGATGGAGACCCATTTATAGAATCCATGATGCTATTAAGAAGACTATTGAGTGGTATAAAGAATATTACAGTAACTGCAAAGATATATATGAATATTCATTAAATCAGATTGTTGAATATAATAATAAAGCTTCAAAAAATGATGTAGTTAGGGTTTGCTAAAGATTTATGGAATTCAAGGAAACTTCACTTAGGGATGCGTTTATTATTTTATTGAAACCTTTTAAAGATAATAGAGGTATCTTTGCAAGAACTTTTTGCGCAAAAGAATTTGCTGCAAAAGGATTAAAATATAATATGGTTCAAAGTAACCTTTCAATAACATACAAAAAAAATACAATTAGAGGCATGCATTATCAGATTGATGGAGCTGAAGAAGCAAAACTTATAAGATGTATCCGCGGTAGAATACTAGATGTGATAATTGATATTAGACCGAATAGTGAAACGTTTGGTCAACATTTCATGGTGGTATTAGATTCAATGTCGCCAGATATACGTATGCTTTATGTTCCTGAAAATTGCGCTCACGGATTTCTCACACTCGAAGATAACTGTGAAGTTATCTATCAAGTATCAAACTTTTATTCACCAGAAAAAGAAAGAGGTATACGTTGGAATGATCCCTTTTTTAGAATACCTTGGCCTACAAACAATCCTATCGTTTCCGATAAAGACTCAAGCTATCCTAATTTCAGAATAGATAAATGAATATTTTAGTAACTGGTGGACTGGGATTTATTGGTAGCTATATTATAGATGTATTTCGAAGAAAAGGACATTCTGTAGGAATTATTGATCGTGCAGTCCCAGTCTACTTTACCGCTTTAATAGATGAATTTGATATTTATTTGGCAGATATCACCAGTCCTATAACGCATAGGCTTAAGAGAAAATATAATCTGTTAGTCCATTTGGCAGCGGCAAATGATCTTGATTCAAGGGACGCCAGAAAAGCTCTTGAAGTTACAACATTGGGAACAAAAAATTGTTTGGATTTCTGCATAAGAAATGGTATAAACAATTTTTTATATTTTTCAACTTTTCAGGTTTATGGCAGAGAAACTGGCTATATAGACGAATCAACCCCTGTAGCATGCAAGAATGACTATGCTCTTACACATTTTTTTGCAGAAGAATATGTGAGGATGTATCATCGCATCTATGGGTTAAATTATATTTTAGTAAGACCTACAAATGTTTTTGGTGCCTTCAAAAACAAAAATATAAATCGATGGTCCTTAGTCCCGAATTGTTTTATTAAAGAGGCATTTGAAACAGGGAAGATTACACTTTATACATCAGGAAAGCAGGTAAGGGATTTTGTAAGCCTTGAAGATGTATCAAATATCACTAATATATTGTGTGAACACTTCGAAGAACATAAAAACAATATTTTTAATATAGCTTCAGGGAAAAGCATTTCTATTATCAAAGTAGCTGAAATGACAAGAAAAATTTATAAGAAATTATTTGATAAAGAGTGCTTGTTGGATATAAAATCTGCCGAGCCTTTAACCTGTGAAAACCTGATTGTAGATACTCGAAAGATTAAGACTCTCTCGTATTCAGCATCTAAGGAGCATACGATTGAAAAAGATATTGTTCGTATATTTGAGATGTTAAGGGGGACATAAATGAATCCAATAGAACAGTTTAAACTTGAAAGAGCATTAGATATTAAGAAAATGTCTGAGGACGATGAATTAAAAGAGTTATCAATAGAGTGGATGATAAAAGCAGATAAATACAAATATACCTATAATTTTTCTTGGCTAGGAAGACCAATAATAAAATTTCCTAATGATATTGTCATAATGCAAGAGATTATCTGGGATGTAAAACCCGATTTAATTATTGAGACAGGAATAGCTCATGGTGGTAGTATAATTTTTTCAGCATCTATGCTGGAATTGATAGGCAAAGATGGTTTGGTTGTGGCAGTAGATATTGATATAAGGGAACACAATAAAAAAGAAATAGAAAATCATCCTCTATCAAAACGTATAAAAATGTTCGAAGGCGATTCCGTTTCAGAAGAGATAGTTTCAAAAGTAAGAGAAATTGCGAGAAGTCGTAAGCAAGTAATGGTTTGCCTTGATTCCCTTCATACACACAAGCATGTACTGAAAGAGATGGAACTGTATTCACCGCTGGTGACGGTTGGCTCTTATATGATTCTTCCCGATACTTTCATTGAATATTTTCCAAAAGGTTACTATAAAGATAGGCCTTGGGATGTTGGAAATAATACCATGACAGCTATCAGAGAGTTTCTTTCAAAAAATGATAATTTTATTATAGACAAGGAAAAATCTGATAAACTTATGATTACCGAGGCATTTGATGGCTACTTAAAAAGGGTAAAATAAGAGAAATTATATTGAAGTTTAAGTATAAAAAACTTTAATGTAAGAGGGAGAATATTGAATATAAAATTGGGGTTATTAAGTGGTGTTGTAAAAAAGGTTATTGGTTGGTTCATTGGTGGTGTCTTTGTGCAAAACCCAACATATGCACAAGACGGTTTATATACTCAACATTGCGCTGATTTTATGAAAGATGAGCTTTTTCTTTCAGCCTATAAAGCTGGAGAGGCAACAGGTTCATGGGCCGGCATGCCGGTACACTGGCGTGTATATATTGCATGTTGGTTTGCAGAACGTGCCAGTCATTTAGATGGTGATTTTATCGAATGTGGGGTAAATCGGGGAGGAATTGCACGAGCAATTGTTGCCTATCTTGGCGATAAGATTAAGGGCAAACATTTTTATCTACTTGATACCTATCAGGGAATGCCAGATTCGATTCTATCAGAAAATGAATTGCGTTTAAGGGATGTTTTTAAAGAATATTACACTGAAAGCTTGCAAGATGTAATAAATACATTCAGCAAGTATCCAGAAGTGATTATAGTACAAGGTTTAGTGCCAGACACTTTTGATAAAGTGGATTCAAATACGTTTTCCTTTATCCATATCGATATGAATAATGCACGTTCAGAAATTGCAGCAGCTGAATATTTATGGCCCAAATTGGTGGCTGGTGGTTATATGCTACTTGATGATTATGGTTGGCAGGTTGCTATTGATCAACGAAGAGCTTTTGATGATTTTGCCTCAAAACGTGATTTAAGGGTGTTAGCGTTACCCACTGGTCAAGGTTTATTAATAAAGGCATAAAAAGTATAAAGGTCAATGAAAAATGGAAGAAAAAAAAGAATCTAAAAATTTATTTATACATCCCACAGCATTTATAAGCCCGACCGCTACCATACAACCGTCTATTCGTGGGAGTAAAATATTGATTGGTGCATACACTCAAATTTATGACTTCGTTGTTATAAAGGCTGTTGGAGGCATAGGTGACATAGTTATTGGGGAGCATTGTTATATTAATGCTCATTCAACTCTATATTCCGGTAATGGTATTAAAATGGGTAATTATGTGCTAATTGCCCCTGGTTGCATATTAGTTCCTACAAATCATAGTTATTTATCTCGTGCAATACCAATAAGGCATCAAGGATTTTTACCGAGCAAAGGTGGCATTATTATCGAAGATGATGTTTGGATTGGTGCTAACTCAACAATATTAGATGGAGCTGTTATCAAACAAGGGGCTATAATTGCAGCCGGTAGTGTTGTGGAGGGTAACGTTGGTGCTTTCCAGATTTGGGGAGGTACACCAGCAAAATATATTTGTGATCGGCCATAGTAATTTGCAAATAATGAAAACCAAATATGAAAAAGATGAGGCTATCATTACAGTTATTATCCCTACTTTCAATAGAGCAAAATTGTTACTTCGAGCTATTAACAGCGTTAAACGACAAAGTTATCAAAATTGGAGACTAATTATATCGGATAATGCTTCAACTGATGAAACGCCTTCTGTCGTCGCTGATGCCATGCGAATAGACAGTCGAATTAATTATTTACGTCATCCTGAAAATATTGGTATGCTCCCCAATTGGGCATTTGCTATTTCAAAAGTGGAAACCCCTTTTTTTTGTATATTGTGTGACGATGATATTCTGTTGCCTGAATTTTTTCAAACAACGATAGACACAATGCTCGAAAGAAATAAGATAGGGCTCTGCTTTGGTACAACTGCAATTGTGGATGATAACGGATTTTACCTTGGGCCTGCCCCAAAGGAAATGTCATTTGGCTATTATCCTGCTGGTTATGGCGCATCGGCCATGATCAAATCACAACACCCTGCATCAACAGGCACTCTTTTTCGTACTTCATGTGTTGAAGCTGTTGGTGGTTTTGATCAACATTCACACTACGTTGCCGATCTTGATATGATGTTAAGAGTAGCATTAATGTATCCTATTGTATATGTAGATAAGGAGGTTGCTTTTTATATAGTACATGATAAAAAGTCTTTTAAAGATAACTCATTCTGGTTTCCAGGTATAATTAATGTATTAAGAAATATAAAAAGATTTGAAATCGATGATCCATCTGAAAAACTGTTAATTTTAAAGAGACTAACTAATAATGCAGTATTGCCTTTGATAATTCATTTTATTGGTCATCCATTAAGCTCTTATAAATCTATTAATTTTACAATGATATTTAAATATTTACAGGAAGCATGGCCAACAAAAAGGATGATTTTATATTATCTATTTACCTGTGTTATACAAACCGGTGCATTACTTTATAAAAACAAAAGGTTATTTTTATCTCATTTTTTAAAATTTAAAGACAAAAATAAAATGTATCTATGTCGTCATCCTAACGCAGATGAATATTTTTGATAAGGGATTTTCAATCTATGGTCAGTTCTACGCCCAAAATTAGCATTGGAATGCCTGTATATAATGGTGAAAAATATATTCGTAAAGCTTTAGACTCATTGTTAAGACAAACTTTTACTGATTTTGAATTAATAATTTCTGATAATGCATCAACAGACAGGACAAGAGAAATATGCCTGGAATACGCAAAAAAAGATAATCGTATAAGGTATTATAGGAATCAAGAAAATATCGGGGCTGCAAAAAACTTTAACCGCCTTATTGAACTCTCATCAGGAGAATTTTTCATGTGGGCAGGTGATCATGATATGTGGGATAAAACATTTTTAAGCCGCTGTTTAGAAGTTTTAATGCAAAATAAAAATGCTGTGTTATGTTACGCCAAAGCCATGATTATCGGTCCCGACGATAATTTTCTTTGTTTTTCTCCAACAAGCTTAGATACATCAAATTTAGATAATCCTTGGGACAGATTTCGTAAGACCATCCATGAGGCAAAGTTTTGTGATATGATATATGGACTAATTCGTTTAAAAGCATTAAAAGAAACATCCGGCATCGCCACTGCAATAAGTCCTGATTATCTTTTACTTGCAGAACTCAGCTTGAAGGGGAGCTTTGTGCAAATACCAGACGCACTCTTTTCTATGAGACAGAATCGTCCAGGAGAGACCCAACATGAGGCTGAAAAAAGGCAAATTGAATTTATGTGGCCTGGACGTAAAAGATTTCTATCTGCTCATGTGATTTTACAATACATTATACTTATGTTCAGACAATTGAATCTTGTTAGGAATACTTCTTTTTCTTTTAAGAAAAAATTGTGGCTAATTACTGATACAATTTCTTTTTTTATCAGTCATGCAAAATTTCTTGAAAGGATTAGTAATGCAATTTTTAAAAAGTTCTGATTTTTTTAAAAGATATGCTATTGCTTTGATGAATTATCTCGAAAAAAGCTGCTCAACGATGCAGTGATACCTGTTCGTTCACCGTAATCTAAACTAAAATACCAAATCAACACAATTGTTATTAAAAGGAATATAAAAATAACAGAAATTTGTTCTATTGTTGAAATGCAAAAGGGTTTCATTATTATTAATAAAAGCGCAGCAATACTAAGCGAAGTTATAGTTTTAAGCATTTCTTTTTTAAGGAAAAATCTTGATGATAAACCAAAAAACCTTTTTATAGCCCAAAATACAAGCAGTAGATTTGTGGCCATTAAAAGAGACCAAGTCATAGCTGCACCTTCTATACCAAAGTTTTTTATAAGCAGTAAGGCAAGCCCTATGAAAATAGGAAATTCGAAAAGAACAATTTTGGCCTGTATATCTGGGCGGCCAAGAGCTACAAGGAAAGTAGCAGGAATCCAACCGAGTGAATTAATAAAGGTACCTATAGCAAGGATTTTCATCACACTGCTGCTGTGCATAGCAAATTGGTGGTCAATCCATAGAGTGAGAATAGTTTCAGAAAATAACACAAGGATTAGAATCAATGGAAATAATATAATTATCAGATATTTCAATGAACGAATAAAGAGATAATGAACGCTTGTTTGATTACCTGATGCATCTATACCACTGAAAGCTGGAAAAAGAGTTGTTACGATACTCATTGGGATTACCCATATTTTGGTTACAATTTCATAGGGCGTTGTGTAGTATGCCAATATTGACATGGTAAGCAATTTGGCAATTATTAAACGATCAAGGCACATAATGATAGGGCCAAGAAAATTGCCGACAGCTATCCAAGCGCTAAGTGAAAAAAGTGACCTTAAAAGTTTTTTGTCAAAAGTTTTGTTCTTTGAAAGTATCGGATAAACATGTAAACAGGTAAAGAAGCAAGCGGTTGAAGCATAAAGCATTGCAAAAACCATTAATGATACAATGCCGGGGAGGTGAAAATCTAAGAGTATTCCTGCAATAGGGGCAAGAAAGTTCATAGTGTTCAAGGGAATAAAAATCATATTCACGATGCCGAAATGCTGACCTGCTTCAAGTATTCCTCTAAGTCCTGTTGATATGACTATTAAAGGAATTGATAAAGAAAGAAGTAAGAAAGTAGTTTTTGCCTCACCCGATAAGGCAGCACTGATATTAAAGAAATGTTTTACAAGAAATGGGGTTAGAAGAGCGAGCAGTAATCCACTTGCTATTCCAAGTAATAGAAGACTGCTAATGGACGTCCAAACAATAGCCGGGAGTTTATTATTATCATCGCTCGCGATGATTTCGGCTACCAATTTAGTTGTAGCACGACTTAAGCCCATATCAAATAGGCTAAAATAACTAATTATCATCCATGCAAGCGAAAGGATGCCAAATCGTTCTGTTCCTAAATTTCTTATAATGAAGGGTATAGCTAAAAAAGCAACTATTAGGGGAAATGTTTGACCCACAAAGTTTAATATTGTGTTCCGGGCAAGATTAGTTCCTGTTATATTCGAGATGCTCACTTTTTTCTCTGATGAGAATGAGGTTGAGTTTGGTTAATTAAACGGATATTTGACAATATTATATACATATCTCTCAAGACATATAGAAAAATAATTATATATAAAATGTATAATCATTGCAATTTTTTTAAGTATTTTTCATACAATTAAAGCCCTATGGATACATTCTATACCTTTAAGATGAAGATCAGTTTAAAGAATAAATTTTCTTGTATTATTCTTTTCAACCATGATATTCTTCTTTTATTTTTTATATAATGTTTTTCCTTAAAGTTGGCATATTATAAAATAAAGAAATAATATTAAGCTTTTATTATTAAATAATTACTGCTTATAAAAAAATTGATTATGAATGTTTATATTATAGCATCACCAGGCGGACACATGACACAGGCTCTGAGTGTAACAGAAGCCTTTGAAGGGACAGATCTTTATCTGATAACTCTCGATTTTCCCAATGTAAAGGAGCTTTCCCTAACAGATATTAAATATATACACAGGATAAAGTTGTGGTTTGGATATTCTATAAAATTAGGACTACCGATTACGTTACTTGTGAGTTTTTTGACAATTTTTAGAATTTTTTTAAAAAGAAGGCCTCATATTATATTTTCCACCGGGTCTGAGATAGCTGTCCCGGCATTTTTATTAGGTAGATTTGTATTTCGTGCAAGGACAATATATATGGAATCCCTAACAAGGGTTCATGACCTCTCTATGACCGGCAAGCTCTTATACAGGTTTGCCCATGTATTTTTGGTTCAATGGTTTGAACTGAAAAAAAAATATAAAAAAGCATTTTATCAGGGAAGACTTATATGATTTTTGTTACTGTAGGAGTTTCAATAGAGGGTGTGGACTTTGAAAGGCTTATTAACAAGATAGATGAGATTGCAAAGGAGTTAGATGAAGAGATAGTTGCCCAGATAGGGCACATAAAACATCGGCCTAACAATATAAAATGGTTCAGGTTTATGAATTTTCAAGATATCATTAAGTATTTTAAGTGTGCATCTTTTATTATAGGGCACTGTGGAACAGGAACTGTTTTGAATGCACTAAAATTCAATAAACCCATTATTGTCGTACCAAGAAAAATGCAATTTAACGAACATTTCGACGACCATCAGCTTGAACTTGCAGATAGACTCAAGGATATGAGGGGGGTCTTTGTTGTTAATGATATAGAGGAACTAAAAGAGACCATCTTGAAAGTCAAAGAACTTTTAAGAAAAGGCGAGCTTGAGCCCTCTTTTTCTCAGGAGAGGGATAACCTGTTAAGATTTCTCAAGGATTATGTGCGGGATTGTAGGATTCAACTGGAAAAATAAAGAACAATTGAATAGGGCAATGGAGTTATTGTGCCATAGGGGGCCTGACGATGAGGGCTTTTTTTTGGATGATGAGATGTCTCTGGGCCACAGAAGATTGTCCATAATTGACCTCACCTCTGCCGGCAGGCAGCCTATGGTAGATAGTGAGGCCAGGTATTACCTTGTCTTTAACGGCGAGATATACAATTACATTGAATTGAGACAGGAGCTAAAAGAAAAAGGCCACATGTTTTCAACAGACACAGACAGCGAGGTCATAATATATGCATTCAAGGAATGGGGGGAATCCGCACTCGACAGATTCAACGGCATGTTTGCCTTTTGTATCTATGACAGCCTTGAAAAGAGGTTTTTTCTTGCACGGGACAGATTTGGTGTAAAACCACTGTATTATATGTTTTATAACGGAAGATTTATATTTTCATCAGAGATAAAGCCCATTATTTTTCTATCCGATAGAAAAGCAAGACCTCATGAGACCGCAATCTTTGACTATCTTTTATACAATTTCTATAACTACAGCGAAGACACCTTTTTTGACGGTATTCACAGCCTACTGCCCGGTCATTACATGACCTTTGACCTTGTCAAAAAAAGACTCGATATTAAGAGGTGGTATGATATACCTCTTGAAAATAGATGGGATGGGGGTTTTGAGGATGCATCAGACCGCTTTAGAGAACTCTTCACAGATGCAATACGACTGAGGCTAAGAAGCGATGTGGAGATAGGGACATGCCTAAGTGGCGGTCTTGACTCATCGTCTATAGTCTGCAACCTAGGGCAATTCGGTCCGAGATTTACAGAGAGATTCAAATCCTTCAGCGTGGTCTTTGACGACCCATCCATAGATGAATCCCCCTATATCCATGAGGTAATCCATCAAGGTGATTTTGAAGGTCATTTTACAACCCCTACAGTAGATGACCTTCTTAATGATGTTACCTCTCTTATAACACATCAGGAGGAGCCATTCGGCGGGACAAGTATATTTGCCCAGTGGTGCGTAATGAAGTTGACCCACGAGCACAATGTAAAGGTCCTGCTTGATGGCCAGGGCGGTGATGAACTCATGGGTGGATACCCGTTTTTCTTTGCCTATCTTTTTCTTGAAAAAATAAAAAAAATGGATTTATCAGGGCTTTATGACGAGATAAAAGGCTATAAAAGGTGCTTCAGGGAAAATGACGCCTTTCTTATGATTATACTTTTAATGCTTCCTGCATCTTTAAAGGTCAAGGCCATGTCAAGATACTTTCATTCTGCCATAGACAAGAGTTTTATAAAAAGATATGCCAAGGACTCTGTGTATCCCTCCCTCATGTACAGCATGACAGACCTGAACAGGGCATTATACAACAGGATGAAATTCTCCCTCCCACAGTTGTTAAGGGAAGAGGACAAAAACTCCATGAGTTTCTCCATAGAGGCAAGGCTGCCTTTTCTCGATTACAGGGTTGTAGAGTTTCTTTTTTCCCTTCCATCTGAATTCAAGCTCCGTAATGGCCTGTCAAAACACATCCTGAGAGAATCCATGAAGGGTGTTCTACCTGAAAAAATCTACAAAAGGACATTGAAGCTCGGTTTCCCCACGCCTCTTGAGGAGTGGATAAGGGATGAGAGGTTTGGCAGATTTATGGAAGATGTCATATTTTCAGGGGCCTCTAAAAAAAGAGGATATTATGATATGGGTGTACTCCGCCATGTCTTTGAGGAACACAGACAGAGAAAACTGGATGCAACCCAGATATTATGGAAGATCTTCAACCTGGAGATGTGGTTTAAGATATTTATCGATAATTCTTAGACCTTCTTCAATGATCTTGGTTTGACAGATAAACAGTATTTTGTTAAATTTCACCATGCCTGTTCATCCTGACCTACCAAAAGATGGAATGATATACCAGAGAGTGCAGTATGCAAAAGGAGGCCCCGGGAGGTGGTATTGGGATTGGCGGGACAGTATTGCCTTTTCTTATATAAATCCAGGGCATAGAATTATCCTTGATATGGGTTGCGGTGAGGGCATAGGTCTCGAAAAATTGAAAAAAAACTTCCCTGAAAAATTTATTTTTGGGATAGACCTTGAAAAAGAGAATGTAGAAATCTGTAAAAAATATAACCTTGATGTTATAAGGGCAAATGTATATAATCTGCCTTTGGCTAACGATTCCATAGATGTCTGCATCTGTATAGACATGCTTGAGCATTTAAAAAACCCGCATAAGGGTTTAAAAGAGCTAAAAAGGGTATTAAAAAAAGATGGGCTTATTATAATGATAATACCCAATGATCGCAATTTTTTTATAGCCAGGATTGCAATGCTCATGTTCAAAGAGGCGTTTTATGAGGCAGGTCATGAGAAAAAATGGACGCCCAAATCCCTTGAGAGGCTTTTTCTGGAAGAGGGACTAAAGATTGAAGACAGAAGAAACCTCCCTTTTATCCTCTGGCAGACAAGCCTCCATCATCTCGTAGTTGCCCGGAAAATCTAACTGATATTTCCACAAAAAAACCATACAGAGTCATTAGTTTGGCTTTGATAGTGAATTGCCAGATGAAAGAGTGATTTTATTAACTGCATCATGTATATAAGAACAAGAAATCAATTTGCACTTGATAATCGGTCATGGGCGCATGTTCCGTTTATGCCTGGCATATGGTTCGCTCAAAGAGCCCAGTTCTCAATCTTTAATCCAGGGATCCTTCCGAATTCCTT
>Ga0116187_1000209_pt1 | contig 73066 bp, 64 predicted proteins | sample AD_JPNNA6_MetaG_FD_89755 | JGI IMG/M metagenome (GOLD analysis project Ga0116187, IMG submission 89755) | Active sludge microbial communities of municipal wastewater-treating anaerobic digesters from Japan - AD_JPNNA6_MetaG | ecosystem: Engineered > Bioreactor > Anaerobic > Digestate | place... | reverse complement strand
TTTGAATATTATCTCACCAGAGTCAAAATCCCTCATCTGGAAAGAAAAGCAGCAATCTTTGGATGGGTCATTTGTTCTGTCAGGAACCAGGAGCCAGACCTTCTTGTCAACAAATATGGGTTGGCCACTGCAAAGCATGTGCAAATAGCCACCATACCAGTCTACATAACATCCGTCATTCAATGTGGCTCCCCACAAGACCTTCTTTGATGTGTGAGAGTATGCCCATAGGTTCTGTGTGAGAAATATGAATCTTTCACCATCAATAGTAGATATCTTATCGGAATAGCTACAATGAAAACTCTTCAAATCATCTTGCCATAATATGTTCCCATTATTTACATCAATACAAAGCATATTGCCATCATTTCCATAAATGAATATCTTGTCATCTGCGATCTGGTAATACATGTCAGTCATAAACGAAATTTTCTGGTTCCAGATTGTCTTTCCATCAACTGCGTTCAGGCATACAATGCTGTCAAAATCAATATTTTGTGCTTTAGATTTGACCAAAACAAACACATAGTCTTTATACAACTTCATACTAGCACTTCCATCAGCACAACAATTGAAGGGGGCTTTAAATTCATAAGATTTTTCCCATAGCGGCACTAAATCCCTACAATCCAGCATATTTAAACCCAAACCAACATCACCTTGGTGTAAATCCATATCGTAGTAATACAATAAATAATTTTCTTTATATACAGCCAATGGATAATAACGGGGTATGGTTTTCAAAAGAAGTAATTCACTGGGGAACGATTCAGTTTTCAGGTCTAATCTTGCTTCTATTTGTAAAGGTACTAAATAAATTATTGTTATCAGGATTAGAATAAATATTTTTTTCATTCTAATTTACCTCCTAATTTTCGCTTATGGATGACCAGGATTTCCAACATTTCCTATTGGAGTTTTAGGGTTGCCTCCTTCTTTTATGCCAAAAAAGTAAAGAGATCTCTTCAACCATGCAGCATATGATGAAGTAGAACCATAATAATCATCTGAGCCAAAATCGCTACCACCTATCTTTTCACCACAGCCCAAGTTGTATGCTGCGCCTTTAATACTACTTCCACTGATATATGCAACAACTACCATATTTTCATAATCTCCAAAATGCTCCGGGTTATGTGTATCAAGTTTTGGGTTAATGTAACGTGTATATCCAGCCAGCACAGTCCCGCTCGTCGAAAGACTGATATGTGCATTCCAGAATTCACACTTCTTTCCATAGGCTGCATTATACATAGCCCCACCTTGCACTAATATCTCGATATCTGACCCTGTATTGTTTACTCCATGTAATCCCGAATGAGGTTCTCCAGGAGTGAAACTCTCGTCAAAACATGGCCCCCAGCTACTCAAAAAACAAAATCCGCCTAATTTTTGTTTTCCTACCAATTTGCCACTATGCTTTTCTCTTAGCTCATATTCTTCACCTGTGAATAATTTTCCTGTATATACGCCAGCTTCAGTATGTTGTGGTCTTGGGCCCCAAAAAAGTCTCGGTCCATCCCCTGCAAACTGGTAGCCAAATATGTAGTATTTTCCTTCAGATTCACCCCATATTAGCCAATCGGGAGTTTCATAGAATTTATCTTCAAAATCGTCACCAGCTTCTTTTTTTGCCTTAACATAAGCATCAAGCAAATCGAGACCACCACCAAGCATTCCTACACCAAATAATCCCGTTAACCATCTATTAAACTGGTTTTGTAATCCTTTCCATTCATCTTCGGCAAATTTGCCAATGCCACCGCCAATACGCCCTCCTACAAATCCAGTACTATTAGTTCTTGGTGAGATTGGAGGTGTTGGTTGAATCTTATCTCCACCTCCTCCTATTACTGGAACGGGAATAGCGCCAATAAGAGCATCGCTATACATTGGCATATTATCAGCTCCCACCAATGATAGTGTTGCTGTAACATCAGGTATGTCTCTCTTACCGGCATTTGCTATGCCTTCTTCTGGTCCTGCAGGGGGTGAGAAGGAGCCAGGTTCACCACCAGAGGAGGAGCCAGCTGTGGTGGCAGAGGTGATGGAGTGGGAGAGTAGCTGGTCTTCAGGGAGGGAGGAGGTGGACATAGAGTTGATGGTGGAGATGGAGGTGGGGTTAGGCATGGCTGGTGAGCCTGTTCCTTGGAGGAGGGTGCCTGTCTGTGGGTTGTAGTAGCCTGAGGAGAAGTAGAGGTTAGTTTCTGTATCAAGGATGGTCTGTGATGCTCCCATGAAGGTGAAGGGGTTTGGTATGGAGTCAGGGTTGGTCTGTGAGGTGATGTTGCCAAGGGTGTCATAGGTGTAGGTGATCTTGGTGTCCTGGTTGGTGTCTGTTACTTTTAGGGTATTGCCATGTACGTCATAGTGGTAGTAGTAGGTGGAGGTGGTTGTTGTCTGTGATTCTCCAGTTCCTGTGTGTCTTGTCCATTCAAAGGATATTGGTTGGCTGTTTGCTCCTATGTGGTATATGAGTTCCTGGTCAAGTAGGGTGGTTGTGGAGTCTCTCACTTTGTCCAGCTCTATCTCTGTTATTACTCCTCCTGCATAGTGGTACTTGTATGTGGTTATGTCTGTGTGTGGTGTACCATCTATCTCTATGTGGGAGGTATGGGTCTTTTTGAGTCTTCTTCCTGATGCATCATACTGGAAGGTAACTGTATCGTTGTTTGTGGGGAGGTTGGCCTGCTTGAGCTGGTTTTCGTATGTGTATTCGTATGTGGTGACATAGTCAGGGTCGACTGTGGGGGAGGAGGGGGAGAGCCAGATGTTCTTTCTGAGGAGGTCTTCCATCTGCTTGTTGTTTCTTGTGGCGATGTCCCAGGTGGCAGTGTCCATGTATGAGGAGGGGAGGTATGGGGAGAGGTCACATGTCCTAAGGGAGGATGGGGCATACTGGTGGGGGTAGTGGACCCTTGAGGACTCAAGCTTTTCTTTGGAGGGGAGGGAAGAGGGGGAGAGGACGAAGGGGGAGCCGGAGTAGTATTCCTTGCTGGTGCAGTTGCCATTGTTGTCGTATGCGAAGAGTTCATAAGCGGTGGACTCGTAGTCAACCCTGGTGAGCCTGTCTGCAACATTGAAGGTGAAGTCTGTGTTGTCAGTTGCACCGATGTCTATATCTGTTCTGTTACCCCTCTGGTCGTATGTGTACACGACATCATTTGTGGTGCCTGGTTTGTCAACATTTGTGAGCCTGTTTAGTGCGTCGTATGTGTAGCTCCAGGTCTCGGAGCCAACTTTTTCTGAGGTCACGTTTCCATTGTTGTCAAATGTGTAGTCCAGGTCAAGAATTGATGTGTTGTCAGATTTCTTTACATCGATGTTTGTCATCCAGCCGTTGGCATTGTACAGGTAATCGGCCACAACGCCTGTGGGGTAGTCCATGCCTGTGGCCCAGGAGTTGTCATTGTATGAGTATGAGGTGGTCTGCGAGGACCTGGTTGCCTGGGTCATCTTGCCTGCGGTGTCCCAGGTGTATGTGCGGACATCACCTTCTGCGGTGAGCTGGGTTATTAGGCCCTCTGCATTGTACTGGAACTGGTGCGTGAAGTCCCACGGGTCATCGGTTGATGTGAGCCTGCCAATGTCGTCGTATGTGAATTCTGTTGTTCCCACTGAATCAACAAAGCTGGTCAGCCTTGAGAGATCGTCGTAGTTGAAAGAGACCGTTGATGAGTCTGGGTATGATATCTGCGTGAGCCTTGAGAGGTCATCGTATGTGTAACCGATCGTCTGGCTCTTCCTGTCGGTGGTGGAGGTGAGAAGCCCGTTATCGTTGTACGAGAACGTCGCATAGTGCGAAAGTTCGTCGGTGGCACGGGTGAGCCTGCCAACATCATCATACTGGAAGCCAACTGTTGGTGGCGTGGCCTGCGGAGGCTTCTTGAACTCGGTGATTCTTGAGTTGTCATCATACGTGTATTGGTAAACATTTGAGAGAGGGTCAGTAACCTGGGTCATTCTGTAGATGGCATCATATTGATACTGCCAGTTATTTCCCCTTCTGTCCCTCACCTGTGTAGCGTTGCCCACAGCATCATAGGTGAATTGGGAATAATTGCCCAAAGCATCGTAGGCCTTGGTGACCCTATTCAATGCGTCATATTCAAAATCGCAATGGTTGGCCATCGGATCAGTAATTCTGGTCACCCTGCCTGCATTATCGTATGTGTAGGATTGAGTTTTGCCATCGGAGTTCTCGGATGATGCCATAAGACCATCGGAGTTGTATGAGAACTCTTGGGCCGTGGTGCTTGGCCCGTCCACCTGGACGAGTTTGCCAGCATTGTCATAAATCCTGGTCCATGATTGACTTAGAGCATTAGTCATCTGCGTGAGTCTATTCAGGTCATCATAGGTGAAATTGGTTTCTTTCTGAAGGGCATTTGTAATCTTTGTCAGATTGCCATTGTTGTCATACTGGAATGATGTTATTTTATTAAGAGGATTTGTGACCTGGGTGAGTCTGTCGTGTGTGTCGTACTGTAATGAGGTCGTCTTGTTCATTGGATTGGTTACAGAAGTGATGTTAGAGTTGTTATCATAAGCAACCGTTGTCGCTTCGCTTTCCGGATTTGTGACAGTTGTAACCCTGCCCAGGGTATCATATGTGTAGGATGTTCTCTTGTTCATCGGGTCTTCAACCCAATTAATTCTTCCATCACTCCTTCTATTTATTTCAACTTCATGATTGAGGGCATTTTTGACCTTCACAAGTCTCGAGTTGTTGTCATAAGTGTAATAAATAGAGTGATTGAGAGGATCTTTTGCTTCAGTTAGATTGCCAGAGTTGTCATAATAAAAATTCCATGGATTGTTTAAAGGATCTGTGGCTGTTTTTAGCCTGCCACGATTATCATAAGTGTAAGTCCAGTCATTACCATTGGGATCTTCATAGGAAGACACTTTGCCAGTTGCAGAATTTGTATAATTCCATGTTTTCCCGGAAGGGCTCTGCACTGAATTTGGATAATTATTGGAGTCGTACGCTATACCCCAAGTGGCAGTGCCCTGGCCATAAGGAGAGGTAACACTAGCCAGCTTATTATTAACATAACCAAAAGTAACTTCCTGACTTAGGGGGTTGGTTATTTTTGTGAGCTTATTATTTGTGTATTCAAAAGAAGTATTCTTATTTTTTGCGTCAGTATAAAGTGTCAACTGATTGCTGGAATTAAATGTAAAACTCTGTGTTATCCCTTCAATGTTTGTTGATGTTATATTGCCATTCGAGTCATAAACAAGTGTTATGAGATGACTTTTTGGATCCGTGATCTGGGTCACTTCTTTCATCGAATTTCTTTGGTATTCTGTGATCAAGGTGCCGGTTTGAATTTTTGAAATATACCCAGAGCTATCAAATGTGCATTCAGAAGTTTGTATATTTGGGTCTGATATCTGTGTAACTGCATCACCTATAACATAGGATTTTTGCACCGCACTGTATGCATCTTTTACATTGGTTATTTTCCCGTTTGTGTCGTACTCAAATGTGTAAGATTGATTATTTTCATTTGTTAACGATGTGAGTCGCCCTGAGAGATCATAAACATATCCTATAAGCTTACTTTCCTGGTCTGTTCTTGTTGTAAGCATATTCGATCCATCATAGGTAAAACTCACCACTTTGGATTCTGGATCAGTTACATCTGTCAGCCTTCCCCACTGATCATAAGTAAAAGCAAGATTTCTGCTGGTTGCATAATCAGTTATGGTTGATAACTGGTCTTGACTCCACGAAATATCGATTCTCCCACCAAGACGGTTTGTCATTCTGAGAAGCTTGCCACCAGCACCACTGTTGTATTCAAAATAAAGTTTATTATCAAATTTATCGAGAACGACGTAATAATCAGTCCCAGAAATATTTTCTATCTGTAATTTTAATCTTGAGAATTCAGGAGAATCCCATCCACTTGAAATATTTTTTGGAAATTCCAGATAGCAACCATTTGAAGAGCGATAAACACCATTGCCTGTCATTGAGTTTATTGTCATCTGTTGGTGGTAGTTAGATGTCCAGCCAGGCCCCATGCCATAATTGACATTTGAACATGAATTATATGTTCGCACAAAAGACAACGACATTCCGCCGAAGATTCCAAAACCAATATCATATTGTGTAAGATATGTCGATCCGGTATAAGTGTTGACTGACACATTTCCAGCTCCATTCCCAAAACTGAGATCCGAGCCGGATGGAGAACCACCCTCCTGATTTACAAACTTAATTACAAGTGCTGGTGCACTGCCACTTACGCTACAGTCGCTTTGGCCAGGTGTAGCTACCCTAAAACCAAACCCCACGCAATCATCCAATCCATAAAAATGATTTTTCACCATTTCCGTTACATTATAAAATATTGGTACAGGTGGGTTTACAGCAGGCCAGCCCAAACCATTTCCGATTGCTTGGCCTGCTGGCTGAGAACCCCAATTCATTGTTGATGATTCCCAAGCACCACCAACATCGGATATCCCAATCTGAACGGCTGCCCCACACGAATTAGAAATCAATTGGGGATCAAATAAAAGGTATGCTGAGAGGATCTTTACCTTTCTTGAATAATCTATGTTATATTTGATATATGTATTTGTCTCAACCACAAGGGGTGGAGGTATTGTTATATTAGTATCCTGAACGCCGAAATAAGAGGTCGGATAAACTGTTGTAGTCACAGTCCCATTGCGATTTTCCAAGGTTATATTGTCAACAAGACCAGGTCCTCCAGCTGGGCAAACAAGATTTCTGTTAGGTTGAATATTTGTTTTATCTCCAGACAGTGGTTTTTCTTGTGCCCCGATTAAACCGAGCACCATTGAGAAAACTCCGTTTTTCTCCTGATATAACTTATAAGTCCCAGCACCTGCAGGGGTAATATCAATTTTTTCCTTTGGGAATCTTGCTTTTTCTCCATCAACAGGCCTCGTCGATGGTGGCACGTTCCGCTCAGCCTGAGATGCTTTGGCCGTGCTCAGAAAAACAAAAACATTAGAAAACAGCATAAAATAAACAAAAATAACAATAAACGATTTGAACTTTTTCCGCATATCACCCACATTATTCATCCCTCACCTCTTTTTATCTTTTAGTGTTTGATATCCCAATTGCTGACATGTGTAATAACATCAACAAACCTTTCTGTCAATAGCTTGTATATGCTCTTTTGTAACTTTTTACAAAAACTAAAACAAAAAATTTTTACATGTAAAACTCAGAAAGTAATGATATAGCGTAATGCTTTTATACGAAAAAGTAACATTTCTCATTGTTTGAAAAGTTTTTGTTTTTGTTCGGCCAAAACAATAAAATTAAACCTATCCTATTTCTTTTTTTATTGCCTCCTCGGCGTTTTTTGCAGTATCGGGGCTGTATCCGTCATGCTGAAAAACAATGACGCCGTCTTTGGAAACCAGCGACATGTTTGGGACATTGAGTCCACCCCATTTGTAATATGTTTCAGCAAGAGGATCCAAAAGAATCGTATATGTGACCTTCAACTCATTCAAAAGTAGATCTCGTTCATCTTCAAGAAAATCCGAGTCCGTGCAAATGCCGATTACAACAAGCCCCCTGTCTTTATAGGCGTTATAAAGTTTCACAAGCTCAGGCATCTCTCTTCTGCATGGTACACACCTTGTTGACCAAAAATTGACCAAAACGCATTTCGTAGACTTATCAGCAAGTATCTCAGACAAAGTGACATTTTTCCCATTGATATCTGGCAGGGTAAAATCGGTTGCCCTGGGCTTGAGCAATTCTGGGTCAATTTCCATATAAAGATTTTTGCCATCAACCTTTGTTATCGGAAGCCCAAATCTGTCTTTTAATATCTCCGATGGCACAAGCATTCTCTCCCATTTTATAAAAGGAGCATTTAAAAGCTGTTTCTTTTCACTCATGTCTTTGTAGATCCTGCTACCAGCTGTTATTTCGATGTTTTTCCCCTGCCCCCTTATGATTGCGGTTTTTACAGTTGGCATCCAGCCAACTTTGTGACCGGTTTTCTCGGCAACATACCGGAGCGGGAAGAAATACTCCCCATTAGCAAGGGTTGGCCCTACATCAAGTTTGTCTTTTTTGTCACCAACCTCAACCACACGAAAATCCAGCCTCCACCAGATTAAAACTGGAGAGGATGCGCCAAGAAATAGAAGGGCACTAATTGCCAGAGCAAAGCTCTTGTACCATCTGCTCAAGTTTTGCATTGGCCTCCTCGGAGTAGTTCTCGTTCCTCATCACCACAAATTTGTTGCCCGGGACAACAAGCTGGAAATTTGGAAAACCAGGTGACATCCAGGCATTGTAAACTTCAGCTTTTTCATCAAGCAATGTTGGAAAAGTAACGCCAATCTCTTCCAGAAGCTCACGCCTTGAGCCTTCATTGCCGGGGCCATCAGTTGAAATACTGAGCACCACAAGCCCTTTATTCTGATACTTTTTGTAAAGAGTTTCCAAATGAGTGAGCTGAGTCTTACAGTGTGTACATGCTGTATACCAAAACTCAACCAACAGTGCTTTTGTGCTGCTATCAGAAAGCACATTCGATAGAGTTATTGTTTTGCCATCTTCACTATCCACAGGAAGAGTAAAATCAATCCAACGATACCTTATCCTGTCCGGATCAACAGGGGAATTTACATCTTTTCCAGAAACAGTGAATGAAAGTCCCAAAATCTTAGCAAATGTCGAGTGGTCAACGAGTAACCTCGAATTCCTAATGACATATCTTGCTTTGATGCTTCCATCCAATGTTTTTGAGTCGGAATAAACAACCGTAGCATCGTTAGAATTTTTCTTTGTAGCAATGGAAATTTTATATCCCTGCCCATCGGCAACTGCAGTTCTTGTTTGATCATTCCAGGTAATATCCAAACCCAACCTATCAGCAATAAACCTAAATGGCAATAAGACCGTGTTACCTTCAGCCACTGGTGCCGTATCAAGCTTATACCCCTTATCGCATATTTTTGCCACGGTCGAACCAGTTCTGAAGCTAATAACACAATCATCAGCAAAGGTATTTCCCACAAAAATGATAGACATTATCAAAATAGTCGCCAGAAGTCTCTTTTTCACTATTTTTACTCCTTACTATCTTTATACCTTTCGCAAAAAGAGAGTCAAGCCAAATAAAACCTGTATTTGACAAAGCGAATGTAACCAAATAAAATAAGCCAGTAATGCAATACATAGAACAGGAAGAAGTTTGCTAATGGCTATTTCACCAGGCCAATTAGCAAACTGGCTCAATGAAGCTCTTGCGATCTCACAAGCAACCAGCGATTCGTCGGCCAATGGATTGCAGGTTGACGCATCAGAGCCAGTGATAAAGCTCGGTTTTGCTGTAGATGCATGTATGGATGCTTTCGTCGAGGCAAAAAATCAGGGCTGTCAGATGTTGCTCTGCCACCATGGATTGTACTGGAAGGGTGATGATCAGAGGGCAGTGGGTCTCATGGGAAACAGAATTTCTTACCTGATTAAAAATGGTATTTCCCTCTGGGCATGCCATCTTCCATTAGATATGCACCCGGAATACGGAAATAATGCTGGTCTTGCTACAATCCTGCAAATAAAAAATCGAAAACCTTTTGGTTTTTACCATGACCTTGCAATTGGTTTCTACGGAGAAGTTGAAGGTAGCCCCACATGCAGTGAATTGGTGCAGAGGTTAAACAAGGACATTCCTGAATGCAAACCCTGGGTCTGGAGTTTTGGTAAAAAAAGTTGTAAAAATATCGGGGTGGTTTCGGGTGGCGGTTCATACGCCATTGAGGAAGCTGCCAAGCTCAAACTTGATTGTCTTGTGACTGGAGAGGTGTTCCACCAGGATTATCACACGGCAAAAGAGCTTGGGATGAACGTTATTGTTGCTGGCCACTGGGCAACTGAAACCGTAGGCATCCTTTCAGTTGGCGAAGCTGTAGCTACATTCTTTGGGCTTGAATCAGTTTTCATTAACAAACCCACAGGTCTATAGGGGGCACGATGGAAGCTATTGTTAAAGCAAAAAACCTCACAAAGTCTTTTGGAGGAACAGTCGTTCTGGAGAACCTGAACTTTGAAATCGCAGAAGGCGAAAGTTTCGGTTTTCTGGGACCTTCAAAATCTGGCAAGACGACACTGATTGAGATACTTGCTGGCCTCACAAGACCAACCTCTGGTGAAATATGGGTTGGTGGGGTCAATATGGGGCAATATCCAAACAAGGCCAGAAAGATAGTTTCTTTGGTACCACAGACACTCGCACTCTACCAGGATTTCTCAGCACATGAGAACATGAGGTTTTTTGGGAATTTTATAAATATAAAAAACAAAAAACTGAAAGAAATTTCTCTTGAAGCCCTGGATTTATTTGAGCTTACACATGAGGCCCACATCCCGATAGAGCAATTACCTTACTCATACGCAAAGAGGCTCTCCATTGCGGTTGCAATGCTCTCGGACCCAAGAATAATCCTCCTGGAGTCCCCAACAGAGGGTCTCGATGACAGATCAGCAAGGATAATAACCGACGGGTTAAACCTCCTCTCCAACAGAGGGAAAACAATAATCATGGCAACATCCTACACCAGAGAGATAGCAACAGTGTGTAGAAAAGTTGGAATAATCAACAGAGGTAGCTTGCTTGCCCTGGATTATTTGGAAAATATCCTGAGCTGCTTTGGCGAGCAGAACCAGATCGAGCTTGAAGCAGAAGGCCTCGAAAACATCCCGCTCGACATCATAAGAAAACAGCTTTTCTGCTCGATTCCAATTGAGAGTATTGATAAATTTGGTTCGACACTCCTGATAAAACTCGAGAGCACCACAGAGGTTCTTTCAATAATCCTCGAGGCACTTAGCGATTCAGGCATTCCAGTGAAAAACATCAGACTTGCCGAAGGAAGCCTTGAAAACGTTTTCTACAAGCTCGCAGGACGCGAGCTTCGCGATTAGGGGGTAAAATGGGCAAAAACGCTCTGACAAAATGGCTTGTTATAACTTCAAAAGATTTTAAGACCCTATTTAAAAACAAGAATGTTCTCCTTATCTATTCAGCAGTATGTTTAGCTCTTATCATGCTAGCCGTATTGGTAAGGTTTGTTCTGTATCCAAACGCTTTTAAATATGTTGATCCTATCAATTTCCTCCCGATGTTTCCCAATTACATGCTCTATTTTGTTATCTTCACTTCGTCACTCTATCTCATGAACCAAGGCAGTGTTTCTTTTACTGATGAGCATGTTCACGGGACTTCTGATAGATTAAAAATGCTTGGTGTCTCGTCTGGCTCATTTGTGGCCGGCAAACTCTTCTTCTTCTACCTCGCATCAATTATTCAGGTAATTATATTCAATGCTGTATGTCTCTTGGGATTTTGGGTTACAGAGGATGTAATTGCAATGAACCTCTTTAACCCAATCTCCAATTTCTTCATATACCTGCTGCTCTGGCCACTTGGAATGGTGCTTGTCGCAGGATTGTTCTACTCTCTTGTTTCAAACATAAAAAACGCCACAGCCGCAAGATGACCGCATGAAAAAACTTTATCGCTCAAGGAAAGAAAGGGTGATTGGCGGTGTTTGTGGAGGTATTGGGGTTTATTTTGGCATAGACCCGACGCTGATAAGGGTAATCTGGGTGGCGGCCCTGCTCATGGCAGGTACCGGTTTGATGGCATACATCGTTGCCTGGCTTGTAATACCGGAAGAACCAGCCGGAGAAGAAACATCAGTTGCAAGTCGGCCTAGAGTTGAATGTTGCAAACATTTCCCGGTAAAACTCGAGCTGGTTATTGGCATCTTCATACTCGCACTTGGGATATTCCTGCTACTTCCAAATCTTGGCTTTCTTAGCGAGTATACATGGAGATTTTTCTGGCCGGCACTAATAATTCTTTCCGGAGTCATGCTAATGTTGCTTGCTGTTTCAAAAAAGAGATAGCAAGAAAATTTATTTTCTACGAATTTCTGAAGAATAGTCTGGCTCCACCTTTTCATACTCGCTGTCAATAAGCACTGAAGAGAAAATGAAATCGGCCGTAGACCTGTTGCATGCTGTCGGTATGTTCTTCAATACTGCAATCCTCAAAAGGGCCTTCACATCAGGATCATGTGGCTGTGCGGCAAGCGGGTCCCAGAAGAATATTAAAAGGTCAATGTCACCATCGACTATTTTAGCGCCGATCTGCTGGTCGCCACCCAAAGGACCAGAGTTGAAGCAATGCACCTCAAGACCCAGTTCTTGCTGCACCAGACGGCCGGTTGTGCCTGTGCCAAAAAGTTGGTGTCTGGAAAGTTTTTCCCTATTCAGCTTGGCCCACTCGAGCAAGGCCCGTTTCTGATTATCATGTGCGACAAGCGCTATTTTCTTGGTTTTTCCCAATACTATCTTTGTTTTTTCCATTATCTCTCCAACAAGTGAATGGCTCGTTTATTCTATCAAGTCAATTATACAAACAAATGCTATAAAATTGTTAGGGAAGTTGGATTAGAAATTTTGTTAATAATCATTTTTATATATGGTGGAGCAGAGGAGATTCGAACTCCCGGCCTCATCCTTGCGAAGGATGCGCTCTGCCAACTGAGCCACTGCCCCACTCATACACCAGTTTATGCAATAGCTTGGATTGATTCAACAAACACTTAAAAAGCTTGATTGAGGAACGGCAAGACAATAAAATTTGTATGGAGGTAAGTATGAGAAGAACATTTGCTTTTGCTGTTTCACTCCTGGTGATGATAGCTCTTTCGTCATGTGGCATTTCACAGGGAATTAAGGGAAAGGTGACCGATAAAATATATGGCGATCCAGTGAATGTGGTCACAGTAACACTGCAAAATCTCGATGACATGACATTACAGCCAATCACAGCCACGGTAAACGAGAAGGGCGAATATGAGATTTCAGTTGATCCACCCGGAAGATACAGGGTCGAGATTGAAGACAAGAGAAGCAACTTCCAATACGTAAGGTTTGTACGCGCAGTAAAAATAGAGCAAGGTAAAGTCGAACAATTTGATGTGCAGGTGGATCCTGTTGTTAAAACCTACATTCACGGTCAAATCCTTGCCAAAGACACAGGGAAACCGGTTGAGGGCGCCAAAATCAAATTCGACTCCGAAGAGGCAACAACCGGAAAAGACGGAAAATACATATTCAAATACACCAAGCCAGGTCCAAGAGTTGTGACAATAGAAGCCAAAGGTTACGCCATCTACAAACAAAGCTATAACCTCTCACAGGGTGAAACTATGGAAGATTTCAAGATTTCACCATCAGCCATGGCCGACAAACCAATAATCAAAAATATCACAGACTTGCTATCATATCAGGTTGAAGTAGTAGTTGGACCAAACAATGAAACCGTGTCCTCATCAACCAAAATGGTCGTAAACCACTTGCCATTTGGTTTGAAAGTCACAAGCAAAAATGGCACAGGATTGTTCTATGTGACTGACTCATATATCAAAAAAGGCGATAAATTTGAGAAGGTTTCAGAAGAACAATTCAAGATTTTTAGAAATGAATATGACTCCTTCAATTCTCTTTATAACAAGGTGGCCCAGCGCATTTCCAGTGGAAAAGATATCAGCACCGACAAAGAACCGGACATAATTGGCGAATTCAATGCCATCCGTAACACCTTCAAATTTGAAGATTCGGGCAAAGAATACAACACAACAATGTGGATTGTTTACGAAGGCCCATTCCTTGGGCTTCCTGCAAAGGTTGTACTCGAAAGACAAGGAGAGTACATTGAATTTAATTTCTCACTGTTCAACGCAATTGAGAACTCAATAAACAAAGATTTGGGAAATCCTTGATCAATCTGCAATCGTTACTATAAACAAATAAAAAAACCGGACAGCAATCGTCCGGTTTTTTTATTTTCTACGTTTATTTCAGTTGCTCTTTTGTGGCGTTAGGAACATAAATATCCCAAGTGTTATTGCGCCACAAACAATACCAATGTCGGCTACATTGAAAATAGGGAAGTTTATCACTCTAAAATCAATAAAATCAACAACAAAACCTCTCACAAACCTGTCCAGGAGATTTCCAATAGCACCACCCAAAATAGCACCAATCGCAAAACGGGCAATCTTTGTTGTTGCCACTTTCGGTGTCAGCACAACAATCAAGATGACAACGACGATCGCAAGGATTGCAAAAATCATATTTCCTCCCTGCGCAAGCCCCCATATAGTTCCAGTATTATGAGTATTGGTGATATGCAAAAATCCGTCAATGATAGGGATTGAGGCACCATATGTTAAATTGTGGACAACAATTATTTTGGTAATTTGGTCACAAATAAGAAAAACCGCAAAGCCAATGGCCTCAACAAGTGGAAAACGCTTCATTCAACCTCCTGCATCCATGTGTAGAAAGAGTATCTATCTGGTTTCCAAAAATATGTGCCCGGCAAAAAACGCCGGGCACAATAAATTTTAAATGTTAACTGTCAAAATAACCAAACAGGGATCAGCAGTTGTCCTGATCTTGCGGCAGTTGTTCTTCTTCCTTATCCTTGACCGGAATTTTGCCTACAAGTGAGCTGTCCATATTGTCAAGCAAGTTCAGGAATGTGGTCAAATAAGCCCTGAATTCTCCCTTAAATTCAAGATAGGCATTCTTTATGACCCTCACATTCTGCTTGGACTCATTGGTGACAACTTCAGCTTTACTCTTGGCATCAGCCAAAATGAGTTCGGATTCTCTGCGTGCTGAATCCTTCAGCTCATCGGCCGTTTTTTGGGCAAGCGTAAGGGCCTGTTGGAGTTGAGTGCCTGTTGCTCTGTATCTAGAGACTTCTTCGGTGAGCTTCGAAAGCTTCTCCTGCAACTCCTTGTTTTCCCTGTAGAGCTGGGAAAAGTCCTTTTCAACTTCAGCAAGGAATTCATGAACTTCCTGCTTGTTGTAGCCAGAAACAGCCGACTTGAACGTCTTATGTTGTATATCAAGAGGTACTAGCATTTTGGCCTCCTCATTCTTTCAAGAAATTTAACCTGTGATGACAGTTCTGTCAAGCCTAGATTTTCAGCTTCGGGTCAAGTGCATCACGCAACCCATCGCCAAGGAAGTTGAAAGCAAGTACAACAAGCGCAATTACAATACCCGGCATCAACCATACATGTGGTGCATCGAGGGCATGTTGAAACCCTTCGTTTATCATGGTCCCCCAACTCGGAGTTGGTGGTCTTATCCCTATTCCAAGAAAAGATAAGCCGGCTTCAGACATTATCGCACTGGCAATGCCAAGTGATGTATATACAACTATTGGGGCAATAATATTTGGCATTATATGGTTTGTTATGATCCTGAGGTTCGAGCAACCTATCGCCCTTGCGCCCTCAACAAATTCCGTATTTTTAAGTGAAATGACCTGTCCCCTGACAATTCTGGCGATTGTTGGCCATCCTACCAAACCGAGTGCAATAAAAATCGTCGTGATGTCTCTATTCTCAAATATTGACATGACGGCTATAGCAAAAAGAAGGCCAGGGAAAGCAAACATGATGTCCGTAAAACGCATGATGAAATTATCAAGCCGACCACCAAAAAAACCTGCCATTGCACCAAGGGGAATACCAATCGCCAGGCAGATGAGCTCTACTATTATGCCAACATAAAGTGATATCCTGGCACCATGGGCAAGCCTCTGAGAAATGTCTCTACCAGCGTTGTCCGTGCCAAACAGAGGTTTTGGCATTTTACCAATCTCTTCTTCGGTTGGAGAAAGGTCTGCAAATCCTTCCTTGTGAAGTCTCAATTGCCCAGATTTCTTGTCTCTGACTAGAAAAGCTGATCCTTCATCCACCCAATCAACAGCTACAAGGTTCCCTTCGATGACTTCCTTTGAAGGAACAAGAAGGTTGGAAAGTGTAGCAAACCTGTATTTGTACTTCATCACAACCACAGATTTCCGGCTTCTGAATGTTGAAATGGTTGTAGATTCACCAACAACCTTGTCTCCTGGTGATAAAATATTGTCATTTTGTGGAACAAACTTGTTTGTTCCATCTTTTGCCATAGCTTCAAGGGCTGGACCTGTCTTATCAAACTCCACTTTTATTTTTTCACCAGCTCCAGTGTCAACCATAAGTGCTAGAGTTTTTTGGTCTGATGGGCCTACGGTATACAAATACTCATTTTGTGGCACTTTTTCTTTTGACCTGGCCACATAAAGCTCCTTAAGCGGTGGGGTAAGTGCCGCATCAAGATTCATCTGGTTCGGGTTTGGGGCCATTAAATCAGCAAAAATCGAAACTAGAACGAGTAAGAAGATTATGCAGAAGCCAATCAGGGCAAGTTTATGTCTAAATAATCTTTTGAATGTTGCAGAAACAAAGGTATCATTTTTCATTCAAGCTTGATCCTTGGGTCTATGAAAATGTAGGATATATCAACTATCAAGTTGACAATTACAAAAATAACGGCGATGAAGAAAACAAGCCCCATTACAACCGGCAAGTCTCTCTGTTCGATGGCACTGATGGTTGCAGAACCTATTCCTGGCCAGTTGAAGACCCTCTCGGTTATTATTGCTCCAGCCATAAGAGACGCAAAATTGTTCCCGATTACCGTCACTACTGGTATGAAAGCATTTTTGAAAGCGTGTTTTAAAATAACACTCTTTTCTTTTATTCCCTTTGCTCTCGCAGTTCTTATGTAATCAGACCCCATGACCTCCAGGAGAGACGACCTTGTCATTCTACTTATGATGGCCATCGGTATGGTTCCAAGGGTTATTGCAGGAAGGAGCATGTAAATCAATTGGCCGTCCCCATAGCCAGTGCCAGGAACAATGTGGAGGAAAGACACAAAAATTAAGAGCAATATTAGCCCCAACACAAAAACAGGCATGGAAATACCAACAAGCGCCATCACCATAAAAGTGTTATCAATCCAGGAATATTGCTTTGTTGCGGAAAAAATGCCAGCTGGAAGCCCAACAATAATGGCAAAAACCATTGCTGCAACAGTGAGAGTAAGCGTGGCCGGGAATCTGTCCAATATTATTTTTGTGACTGGTTCGCCAGTTCTGATTGATGTCCCGAGATCACCTTGGACAGCTTTTCCAATGTATCTAAAATATCTTATATACCAAGGAAGGTCCATACCAAGCTCGTGCTCAATTTTTTGCTGGAGCTCTGGGTTTGGATGTTGACCAAGTGCAAGCCTTACAGGATCCCCCGGCACAACAAGAAAAATCAAAAATGTGAAAAAAGTCACTCCAATAAAGACGGGTATCAAATAAAGGATTCTTTTGAGTGCATATTGAATCATTTGTGCACTTCCTGGCTCAATAATTCAATGGGGCGGGTTTTAACCCGCCCCATTGAAATAATAGTTGAGCTTTTTATCACTTTGGTCCGATCTTTACTGTGTTGTACATCATTGGGCCCATTGCATTGCGGAAATAGCCGCTCACATTGGGTTTTACAAGTGTCCAACTGTTCTGGAATACTATTGGCATCCAGCAAGCATCTTCCATGGCAATCTTTTCTGCTTCCGCATAAAGCCCCATGCGTTTTTCATTGTCTTTTTCTTTCTTCGCATCCCTGACCAATTTGTCAAAATTAGGGTTGCTGTAGAAAGCACCACCACCCTTTGGTCCTGCATTAGACGAGTCAAGAAGGACCCAAAGGAAATTGTCTGGATCGGGGTAATCTGCAACCCAACCGAGCCTGAACATTGGGAAAGCGCCATCATCTATCCTCTTAAGATAGGTTGCCCATTCCACTGATTCAAGTTGAAGGTCTATTCCAAGGTTACCCTTGATCTGCTCCTGGATGAATTCAGCAATATTTTTGTGTGTTACGTTGCCCTGATTGAAAGCAAAAACCACCTTTGAAGGCACTTTTGCTCCCTCTTTTATAGCTTCTTCTAGGAGTTGTTTTGCTTTTGTTGGATCATATGGATAGGCATCTGTAAGGCTTTTGTAATTGGGCATAGATGGTGGGATGATACCTGTTGCAAGGGTATGCCTGCCTTTGAATATTTTGTCTACAATGTCCTGGCGATTGACGGCCATATTAAAAGCTTGGCGAACTTTTTTGTTGGTGAATGGTTCAAGTTTGTTCTGGAAACCAATGTAATAGATAGCAAGGTCTTTTACCTGGGATATCTCCGTCGAGAGTTGCGGATCGTTTTTTACCCTCTCAAAATCAGCGTCCGGGATTGGGTAAAGAACATCAATATTCCCTGCCTGATATTCCTGCATTCTGATTGTGTCATCTTTTATGACTGGGAAAACAAGCGTTTCAACCATTGACTTCTGGCCCCAATAATTGTCGTTTGGTATCAGAACAACCTTCTGGTCCTTCTTCCATTCCTGAAGCTTGAAGGGTCCAGTTCCTGCAGACTCATAGGAATGCCAGAGGCCGCTCTTTAGCTGGCTCTCTGTTTTTTCTGGCTCTTTCCCTTCCTTTGCCGGTATTTCAGTTTTTTCTTCTGCAGCTTCATTGTTATCATAGGATTCAATAATCTTTCTGTTGACAATATAAGCTGCACTATAAGTCATTTTGTGGAGGAAAATGGGTGAATACTCTGTAAGTTTTATTTCAACCGTTTTGTCATCTTTTACAACAATACCTGTAACTTCCTGGGCTTTACCGGCAGTGTAATCAAATGCACCGGCAACTTCGTCAAATATCCAGGTACGCTCTGATTTTGTGGCTGGATTGAGTACTCTTTCAAATGACCATTTAACATCATTTGCAGTTACTGGGTCGCCAGTTGCAAACTTGGCGTCTCTGAGATGGAATGTGTAGAGTGTTCCATCTGGAGAGATATCCCAGGATGAAGCCAGGGAGGCCACGATGTTCAACTCTTTATCATAAGCAACAAGACCTTCATACATCTGTTTTGTTACTTCATGCGATGTGGTGTCGGTGACCCTTGCTGGATCAAGTGTTGGTGCGTCCTGACCAATTGCAACCCTAAGAGTGCCCGATCTCGTTTGTTCAGTTGGAGTCCCACCATCTGTGCTGGTGCCACAACCGGCAAGCGCCACAAGTGCGACAACAAACAGCGCTACGATAGAAGAAAATCTTTTCACAGGCTTCCTCCTTCACTACTTCTTAGTCTCTGACATACGGGCAGGCGGTAAAGTGCCCATTGCCAATGTCTACCAGTTCATAGTCACCCTGCTCACACGGGAATTTGTTCTGTGCATAATATTTGCACCTTGTATGGAAACGGCAGCCGCTCGGAGGATTGATTGGTGATGGTATATCTCCTTCAAGAAGACTCCTTTCCTTACGTTTTTCTGGATCCGGCACTGGAACTGCCTCAAGAAGAGCTTTGGTATAAGGATGAAGTGGATGTTTGAATAATTCCTCTCCAGAAGCGAGTTCAACTATCTTTCCAAGATACATGACAGCGATTCTGTCTGACATGTGTCTTACAACTGCCATATCATGAGCAACAAAAAGATATGTGAGTTTGAATTTGGATTGTAATTCCTGGAGAAGGTTGATTACTTGTGACTGGATTGAAACGTCAAGCGCTGAGACTGGTTCATCGCAAACTATGAATTTTGGTTGAAGGATAAGCGCCCTGGCAATACCTATACGTTGCCTCTGACCACCAGAGAACTCGTGTGGATAACGGTGCAGATATTCTGGTCTGAGACCTACTGTTTCCATTATCTCCATTACCTGCTCTTCCCTTTCTTTGCGAGAAGCAAGATTATGGACAACAAGAGGTTCTCCAATGATTTCACCAACAGGAAGTCTTGGGTTGAGCGATCCATAAGGATCCTGGAAGATGATCTGCATCTTGCGCCTCATCCTCCTCATCTTTTCACCCTTCATGCCAAGAATATCTTCGTCTTCAAATAATACCGATCCAGTTGTTGGTTTGTTAAGCCTGAGTATGGCTTTTCCGGTTGTAGTTTTTCCCGAGCCAGATTCACCGACCAGCGAGAGTGTTTCTCCATCCATAATATCGAAAGTAACACCATCGACGGCCTTAACATAACCGACTGTTCTACCCAAGAGTCCACCAGTTATCGGGAAATGCTTCTTAAGTCCTTTGACTTCAAGAAGGGGCTTTAGGTTATTCATATCAATTGCCTCCTTCGGTTATTCTGTGCCAACATCTTATCTGCCTTCCATCCGCTGTTTTTTCGAGCGGTGGTTCCTGTTCCTTGCAAACAGATGTCGCCTTAAAACATCTTGGATGGAACTTGCAACCTACCGGGAGATTGTATGGGTTTGGTACCATGCCCTCGATTGTTGGTAGTTTCTGGTCCGTTTTTGGCTGATCAACCCTTGGTATTGAATGGAGAAGTCCCCATGTATATGGGTGCATTGGTTGCCTGAATATCTGGGATGCTGTTCCGTATTCCACGATCTTTCCAGCATACATAACCAGAATGTTGTCTGCCATTTCAGCAACCACTGCGAGATTGTGAGTAACAAGAACCGTTGCCATGCCAAATCTGCGCTTTAGATCTTTCATGAGTTCAAGAATTTGAGCTTGAATAGTTACATCAAGAGCAGTTGTTGCCTCATCTGCAATGAGTATTTCCGGATTGCAGGCCATTGCCATGGCTATCATGACACGCTGGCGCATTCCTCCAGACATTTCATGTGGGAAGTTGAAAACTCTTTTTTCTGGATCAGGTATACCAACAAGCCTGATTAACTCAACAGAGCGCTGCCAAGCTGGTGTTTCAACTTTCAGCCTTGAAAGGCGTTTTTTTGTTTCCCTCGGAAATCCGGTGAAAACCCACTTCCAGAAAAGCCCCCAAGATACTAACCTATAACCCCAATCCCATCCTCTAAGACCCTGATGCAGAGTGAGCGACTCAGCAATCTGGTCACCAACCTGGTAAACTGGGTTTAATGAGGTCATCGGTTCCTGGAAAATCATGGAGATGGCGGCACCCCTAAGCGATCTCATCTTGAGCAACGGGACTTTGAGAAGGTTTTCGTCGTGGAAATATATTTCCCCTGAAACTATTTTTCCTGGCGGTTCCTGAATGAGCCTCATCACTGAGAGCATTGTCTGTGATTTACCACAGCCAGACTCACCGACGATTCCAAGTGTTTCACCCTTATGTAGTTGAAAACTTACATCATCGACAGCCGCAACAACACCGTCTGAGGTGTAAAAATATGTTTTTAGATTTTTTATATCCAGAATTACTTCAGTAGATGTCATTTCCAACCTCACACCTTAAGTCTCGGGTCAAGAGCATCCCTGAGACCGTCTCCGATAAAGTTGACCGCCAAAACTGTAAGGAAGATAAGGAAGCCGGAGAAGACTGCCGGCCATGGCTGATCAAGTATGTATTTATTGGCTTCATCAAGCATTCCTCCCCATGTTGGGGTAAGGATTTTGTTAACGCCAAGTCCGAGGAAGGAAAGCGTTGACTCAGTAAGAATGACCCCTCCGATGCTAAATGTTATACCAACAATTATTGGTGCAAGAGAGTTAGGGAGTAAATGTTTGAACATTATCCTCATTGGGCTGGCACCAATAGCTCTTGCAGCTTCAGTAAACTCCTGATTGCGAAGTGAGAGGAACATCCCCCTGGTCATTCTGGCAACTCCAGTCCAACCGAAAGCTGCAAGAATGATTATAATTCCAATAGCACTTCCACCACCCATAAATCTTGAGAGAACCATGTAGATCGGAAGTGTTGGAACTGTCATCATAAGCTCAAGGATTCTCATAATGAGGGCGTCTATAAAACCACCATAGAAACCGGCAAGAGCACCAAGGAATATACCCATTAGAGTTTCAAGAATGACAACAACAAAAGCTATCATGAGTGTCATCCTGGCGCCATAAGAAAGCCTTACGAGGACATCATGCCCAAGCCCATCTGTTCCAAAGACATTCATTGGTGCTTCACCAATGTCCACTTCGCGCGGGCCCTTGTATCCGTTTTGGACTTCGATTGTTCTTGAATCTACAGATTCAAACGTTGGCGAATATGTGACTACCTGATTGTATACTACGATTCTTTTGTTTCTGGCTCTCTCTATAAAAAACTCACTATAGCCACCTTTTACTATCTCAGCTGACCCATCCGGCTTTTCGACAACCTGGTCATTTGTAAGTAGAACGTTTGTGTTGCCATAGGCCTTCATGTTGAAATCGTAAAAACCCCTGTAATCAGGATTTTTAAAGGTTGATTCTTTAACTGATGCGAAACCAGTTTTTTCAGGATTATTATCAGGTGTAATTTCAAACCAGAAATCAACCTTGCCCATTGGCTTTTCCGGATTGCCAAAATCTGGGTGAGTAATCTTTGCTACAACACCGGGGGTTGAAAATGGAGACATCTTTACAGCGAGGCTGGAATGTCCAACTGGATAACCAGTTATCAACTCAAATACAGGCGCAAGAATCGCAAAAAGGGCCATAAACACTAACAATACAAGGCCAATAGTGGCAAGTTTGTGTCTCTTGAACCTGCTCCAAACCATTCCAATATAGGAATATTCAGAAGATGAGAGCACCTCTTGCTCGTTGGGATTATCTATGACGGTAACTTTTTTCTTTTTATTTTTTGTCGCCATATCTCACCTCACGAGTAAGTGATGCGCGGATCAACAAGCGCATACACTACGTCTCCAAGTATCAACGAAATTAAGGTCAAAAATGCGAACATTACAAGTGTTCCCATTGCTAGTGGTATATCTGATGACTGCACAGAATTGAATAACAATTGGCCCATTCCATTGATATTGAATATCCTCTCCACAACGACAGAACCAGAAATAAGGGAAGGGATGACCAGCGTCATTACAGTTACTATCGGAATAAGCCCGTTTCTAAGGGCATGTTTGTAAATGACTTTTGTTTCAGAGAGGCCTTTCGATCTTGCAGTCCTGACATAATCCTGGCGGATAACCTCAAGCATAGACGATCTCATATAGCGAGACAGAGAGGCTATCGTTCCAAGAAGGCCCATGAACACAGGAAGAACAAGGTTTCTGGCCTGATCTAGTATCTTCATGATCCATGATAAAGAATCATAATCAGGCCGCAAAGACCATCCGGCAGGGAGCCACCCCAAATTCACCGAAAAGAGAAGCATCAAAAGCAAACCGAACCAGAAATTAGGCACTGATATTCCTATGTACGAAAACACAGTAATCGCATAGTCAGCCACTGAGTAATGCCGCCTTGCAGAGAAAATTCCCAAGGGGATACCCAGCAGCAGGCCCAAAATCAGAACTGAAACCTGGATTTTGAGCGTGACAGGAATCTTGGTTATGATTTTTCCCCAAACTGGTTGTTTATCATAAAGCGACTTTCCCCAGTCACCATCAAAAATTATTTTTTTGGCCCATTTGGTGTAACCAACAAACCAATTGTCATTAAATCCCGACCATTCCCTCATCCTGGCAATCTCATCCTTCATATTGGGCTGTTGAAGCTCAAGTTCTTTGTATGGGTCTCCAGGTAATCTAAGAAGGAAATAACACAGAACGGTAACAAGAATAAACAAAAAAATGAAGATTACGAATCTTCTGAACAGATAATTACCCATCTGTCTTCACCTTTCTGGGCCAAAGCCCGCCGCTTAAACTAAAAAAGAGCGCCCTGGGGGGCGAAAAAACCCAGGGCGCAGAATTCACATCACTTCTTTTCTCTGTACCAGAAAGCACAGTTCCAGTTAATCGTTCTCTGGGAACCAGTTGGTTTAATGTTCTGAATATCGCGAGTTGCGGTATCAACATCATATCTGTTGAACAGAGGCAGTATCGGAAGGTTTTCTCCCCAGATTCTAATCTGTTTATTGAGGAGTTCCTGGAGCTTGGCATCCGGAAGCTCTTTTTCAAGCTCGGATACAATATCATCATTCTCCTTATTGCCCTTCCAACCAGAAATATTCTGACCTGACCAATTGTTGGCCTGGGTTGGGATTTGGTCACTTCTCCACATTAGAGCATTTGGACGAACTGGGTTGGAGACCCATGCAAACTCTACAAGTTCGAACTGGTGCTGGGAGAGAACCTTACCACCAAAGAGCTCTTTTGATGGGCGAAGCTGTGGAATGATCTTAAGGCCAACTCTGGCCCACATCTTTATCATCTCTTCAACATTTTTTTGTCTGAATGGGTTTTCAGAAGTTGTAGCAAGTGTAACCTTGAATGGTTTGGTTGGGTCGCCCTGCCAGCATCTGATATTCTCACCATCAACGTTGGCAAGCTTCCAGCCTGCTTCTTCAAAGAGTTGCTCTGCTTTTGCAGGGTTGTATTCATACTTCACTAATGCTTTGTCGTCATAATATTTTGACTTTGGTGTCAGCCATGAATGTGCAACCGAGAATATTCCACCGCTTGTTATCTTTGTGAGCTGTTCTCTGTCCAGTGCATAAAGCATGGCTCTTCTGACCCTGACATCACCAAAATAGAAAGCTTTTCCAGTTTCATCCTCAAAGAGGTTTGGTGTGACGTGCTCAAAAGAAGTACCCGGTGTATAGTAGAATTTTACTCTTGGAAGCTTCTTCTCAAGTTCAGAAGCATCAGTTGGGTCAAAAGCATTTGTTGTGATGTCAACATTACCACCCTGGAGGTTAAGTCTGATGGTGTTTGCATCTGGCATAAACTTCACGATGATTTTTTTGACTATTGGCTGTGCAAAAATGGCGTATGGGTTTGGTTCAAACTCTATATGGTCGCCCCTCTCCCATGTTTTGATACGATATGGTCCAACCTCATAATCCCTGAAGTCGTCCCTGACATTAAAATTGCCTGGATCTGTATAGAAGTCTGGTTCAAATTTTGCCTTGAATGTCCAGCCAATGCCCCAAGTTCCAAAAACGTAAACTTCGTTATAACCAACTTCAATTGTGTATTTGTCAACTTTTTTCACATAGTCATACTTCAGGATTCCTGTTCTTACAACTGACTGAATGACAGGAGAAACTGCGACCCTAAAACCAAAAAGGGCGTCATCAGCGGTAATTTCGTGGAGTTTAGAACCTTCTTCTTCACCTGGAAGTGGGGGGAAATACATGCCAGGGCGGAACCTGTATGTAACCGTCATTTTGTCTTTGCCTGTGATTGGGTCCTTGAAAAGCTTTACGTCACCATTGTCGAGTGTTGGAACCCTAAGTGCTGCATTTGGATACTTGGTCGCATCACTATCATAAGTGATATCGCCAGCGCCATAGAACGTTCCAAGAAGCGTTGCGGAAAGGGCGGAGGTGGTGAATGGATTAAGTGTGTCCGGCTCCTGTGCCGTGACTACGACAATCTGCTGTCCTGGATCAGTATTTGGTGGATACTTGAGCATATAAAGAAGATATGCGGCCTCAGAGAAAAGTGGGGTTTTGTCCCATGCAGTAACCCTGTTTTTCCTGTAGGTAAGGAGCTGATGGATTGGCCTGTATGCCATGTTAAAATATGGTACAAAATCTTTTGGAATAGTCTCTTCATCATTGGAAAGACACCATGCCGGGAAATCAAAATCTTTTAGCTGTTCAGCGTATGTGTGATTGTCCACTGCCAGCTTAACCATGATGGCTCTGTTAAAAGTGCCTTCTGGGGCTGGTATATCTTTCCCCAAAATCACCGAAAGTCCTTTTACAAAATCAGCTGCTGTGATCTCAGAGTCCCAGTCTTCTCTCGGGGCAAGGGCCTTAACACCATCACTTGTCATTTCTGACACGTATTTTGTAGCCCAATGCTCCTGTGTGGCTGCTTTCGCTGGAACAGCATAAGCGAAAAGGCCAACTGCGAGCATAAAACAAACGAACACACCAAGGAATCTCCTCATTGCACTCCTTTCATTGGCAAAGCTTTAATGTTTAGCACGTTCCACTCACCACCATCGTTGTGGTGTGGCTGCATGCCCAAAAGATGCGAGGTTATTCTATTTGATTTGTGGCAAACTGCAAGCCCTTTTGGAACCAATTTAAAACTTGCCTGTAAGGATATCAATACGCGTAGAGATAAATGGGTGTGTAGTTTTGAGAAAATTGATATTTCTGTGCAAAACCAGCACACCCTCTTGGTGACCAAAAATCTACTCCCATCAAACAATGGGAAGTATTTGTCAAATGTTCCCATGATTCACCGTAAATTTACCGAATCAATCACAGTATTTTATTTGACTTCTCTGTACCAAAATTCACAATTCCAGTTTATTGTTCTGTTTGCGCCAGTTGGTTTGATGTTCTGGATATCACGAGTTGCAACATCAACATCATATCTATTGAAAAGTGGGAGGGCAGGAAGCTCATCACACCAAATTGCCACTTCTTTGTTAAATAGTCCTCTAAGTTTTGCTTCTGGCTGAATTTTTTCAATCTCATAGCACAGTTCATCATGTTCTTTTGAGCCAACCCAACCGCCGTAATTTTGCCCAGCCCCATTGTTTTGTTTTGTAGGTATCTGGTCGCTTCTCCAGAGATTGGCATTTGGTCTGATTGGGTTTGAAACAAGGCCCAGCATCATTGATTCAAAAAGATGGCCGCTGAGTACATCGCCACCAAGAAGTTCTTTGGCAGGTCTTGCTTGTGGGACAACCCACACACCTATTCTTTCCCACATCCTGAGAATCTGCTCTGCAACTCTGAGCCTATAATCACTCTCTTGCGCAAAAGAAAGTGAAAATTTGAGCGGTTTGCTTGGATCTCCGTTTTTGCATCTGATATTCTTGCCATCAACATTGGCAAGCTTCCATCCTGCTTCTTCAAGTAACTGTTCTGCCTTGGCAGGATTATATTCATACTTCTTAACAGATGACTCATCATAGTATGGGGATTTCTTGGTTATCCAGGAATGTGAAGGCTGGTAAATACCTGCAGCAGCTGCCTTTGAAATTTGCGGTCTGTCAAGACCATAAAGTAGGGCCTGTCTTACTCTTTTGTCACCAAAGATATCATATTTACCTTTTTCATCTTTAAACTGGTTCAACTGTATGTGGTCCCAAGAAGTGGTTTCAGTGAAATAGAATCTAGATTTAGGAACCTTTTTCATCAATTCTTCAGCATCCAATGGGCTGAACGTTGAAGTCACGATATCTATGTTGTCAGCTTGGAGATTCAACCTGATAGTATTTGGATCAGGCATAAATTTTACAATTATTTTTTCTATAAGGGGTTGTGCAAACGCAGCATAAGGATTTGGTTTGTATTCGATGTGGTCACCAATCTCCCACTGCTTCATGAGGTATGGACCGACAGTCCAGTCTATGAAATCTTGCCTCACATTAAAATTGTTCGGGTCAGTATAAAAGTCTGTTTCAAACCTTGCTTTGAAAAGATCACCACCCGGTGTTCCCCAGTTGGCATATGTATAAAGTTCGTTAAATCCAGCCTCTAATGTGTATTTATCAATCTTTTTCAGATAGTCTATTTTAAGTTGACCAGAACGAACAGTGCTCTGAACTATCGGGCAAAGTGTTACTCTAAAAGCAAACATATAATCATCCGCTGTTATTTCATGAAGTCTGGAATCTTCAGCTTCACCAGGAAGAGGCGGGTAGTGCATGCCTGGACGGATCCTGTAGGTAACTTTCATTCTGTCTTTGCCTGTTACCGGGTCTTTAAGAAGAACAATGTCACCATTGTCGAGGGTTGGGACTCTTATAAGCATATGCGGGTAAAGGTTTGCCTGGTCATCATAGCTGATGTCTGGTGCACCTGTGAATGTGCCCAATAAAACAACTGACATACTGTTGGATGTGAAAGGGTTGAGGGTATCAGGCTCGCTGCTGGTGACAACAATCACTTGCTGGCCTGGATTTGCGTTTGGAGGGTACTTGAGCATATAGAGCATATAAGCAGCTTCACTCCAGAAAGGTTTTTGATTAACTTCAATCTTGCGGCCTTTTCTGTAGTCAAGAAGTTGGTATTTTGGCCTGAATGCCATGTTGCAATATGGAACAAGTTCTTTGGGAACTGACTCTTCATCATTCGATTTGCAAAATATCGGGAAATCAAAATTTTTGAGCTCTCCCGAATAATCTGAATTGTCAACTGCCAGCCTGAGCATCACTCCTCTGGTAAAATCACCACCTGGAGGGGCTATTTCCTTGCCAAGCACCTTGCCAAGCGCTGTTGCAAAATCCGAGGCTGGTATTTCCATGTCCCACTGAGATGCATCAGCTTTGAGTATTCCATCTTGCTCAAGCGTGGCAAAGTATTTGGTTGCCCAGTGCTTGTTCTCAATCGTCAACGCTTTTGCACTGCCACCAAATGGTGCAAGTATTGTCAGAAACATGATCGCAGAAACAATCAGACTCGCAAACCTCTTCATATGCAAACCCCCGTCTCAAAGATTATTTTCCGGTTAGACACCGGAATGATTTTTTTGTTTTGGATAAAGCTTAAGGTTTTTTAACCAAAAGTTTTTACCAAGTTATGCCCAGCTAGGGAGTGAAACAGACCATTCGCCAAGAATTCTTACCTCAGGGAGTAGTCTAATATTGTAAAGACTGTATATGGTCCCGACTATCTTCATCATCATCTGGATTACATCCAGAGATGTTGCACCACCCATATTTACAAGAAAATTGGCATGGATATCAGAAATAGCAACACCGCCGAGTCTTTGTCCCTTAAGCCCAGCCTGGTCAATCAATTGGCCAGCAAAAGCTGCGGGGGGGTTTCTGAAAACGCAACCAGCATTGGGATAGCCCCATGGCTGTGTTCTTTGGCGATAGTCCCTTATTTTTTCAATATTTGCTTTCAGGACTTGCGGATCAGCTGGCTTAAGCTGGAACCGGACCCATTCGATGAGGCCTCCAGACCTCAAAACAACAGAACTCCTGTAATCAAAACCCATTTTCTCATGGGTCAATGTCATCTTTTCACCACTTGGCAGGATGTAGCCAACCTCTACAACACATCTACTTATATACATTGCACTCGTGCCAGCATTCATGGCAACAGCACCACCTACGGTACCTGGAATGCCATAGCAATACTGAAGACCTGCCAGATTTCTTTCAACTGATTCAGAAACAAATCTTGAAAGCGCCACACCACCGCCAACAACTACGGAATCGCCTTCCCAGCAGATTTCATCAAGACCCTTGCCGACTTTCATTACAATCCCTCTTATGCCAAGATCACCAACCAGAAGGTTTGTCCCACCGCCAATTACCAGCACCGGAACATGCATTTTGCATGAATAATCATAGATGTTAAGCACATCATCAGCATCATATGGCACAGCAAAAGCGTCTGCCGGGCCGCCAACAGCAAATGACGTGTGATGGGCCATCGGCTCCCCGAAGAGCACTTCCCCCCTTATTGCAGATTTAAGCCCCGTCAAGGGGGTTGGAATCATCTAATTGCCTCCAATATTGGTTTCGCACAGGCCCTTATGGGATAAGGGCCTGCAAGATAAACAACCTCATTCTTTGTCAAAGAAGATTTTACAATCTTGGGTACAAGTTCAAGGGTGCCAGCCATAGCAATCTGAGAACTCGGGTTCATCACCCTGAGCTTGGAACAAAATTCCCTCGACCTTTCAAGGTTGTTCTCCTCTTGCGGGAAAACCTGTGTTACGATTGTCCTGTCTGCAAGCGAAACACATGCCGAGTATTCGTCCATAAGATACGATATCCGTGCAAACCTGAAAGGTTGCATCACGAGACATATTTTTTCATCTGGATAGTATGATCTGAGGGCTTTTAACCCTGCGATAATAGCAGTGGGGTGATGGGCATAATCATCGTATACAGGGCTGCTGTTTACAGATCCCATAAGTTCTAGTCTGCGCTGTGTTCCGGGGAATGTAAAAAAATGCGGCAGGGCCAATTTTGGATCAAAATCAAGGGAAACGATTGCCGACAATGCAGCAAGAGCATTTGAAACATTGTGGTCACCAGGCACTTTTAGCTTAAGGCGGCCAACTGACTCTCCCCCGATTCTCACCCCCGTTGTTGAGCAGAGGTTATGGCCTTCCCTAAAAATATTGGTCAAATCGCCTTTTACATGTGACAGACTATTTCTCCCAAAAGTAATGACCTGGTCCATATCTCTTAGCTTCATCCTGAAAGTGTTCTCGTCATCAGCATTCAGGACTCTCATTTTTGCTTGAACAACAAAGCTCTCGAAAGCATCAAGGAGGTTTTTTTTGTTGTGGTCGTAGGCATCCATATGGTCCCAATCAATATTTGTCACCACGGCCAGATCGCAATTGAACTTAAGAAAACTCTTGTCAGATTCGTCGGTCTCCATCACAAGCATCTGATTGCCTGATCCTGACCATCTGGCCTGTTCACCGCCAATGATTGGAGACCCAAAATAATATGAAATGTTCTGACCCATCCTGTCCAGGACGTGGGCTATCATGGCTGTCGTTGTTGTCTTGCCATGGGTTCCTGCAACACCAAGAACTTTTCTGGTCAGGCCAAATTCAAAAAAGAAGTCGGTTCTATGGATGCATTTTATATCAAGTTGCCTTGCACGCTCAAGCTCTGGGTTGGATTCCTTAATTGCGCTTGAATAAATGACAACCTTTTGGTCTGTGATATTTTCAGCTCTTTGTCCAGAGAACAAAATAGTGCCCTTTTCACCAAGATCACGCACCAGTTCCCTATCGCAGTCAATATCAGAACCAGTCACGACATAGCCCATCTGCATGAGCATCAGGGCAATGCCCCTCATGCCGGCACCACCAATACCAATCAAATGTATTTTAGAGCCTTTTCTTGGCACTCTCATCTTGATATCGCCAGCAGTATCTCTGCAATCCGTTTTCCAGCGTCCTGATGCATGCAATTCCTAGGGTTTCTCTGTTTGGCCATCATTGAAAAAATTGCACCTTCAAGTTTTTCCCTAACCTGTGTTTCTTCCAGCACAGTGCAATTGCCCTTCTTTGAAAGATACGCTGCATTGAGCATCTGGTGATTGTTTATGGAAAGCGCTCTTGGAACAAGGATGGCTGGGACCCCAGAACATTCGATCTCTGAGATAGTCATCGCGCCAGCTCTTGATACTATCACATCAGCTACCGAATAAACCAAATCCATCTCCCCAAGATATTCCAGAAGCACAGCATTCTTGTAGCTCCTGGAATTAAAATTTTTTTTTGTTTCATCATAGGTTTTTGATCCTGAAATCAGCAGCCACTGGATTTCATTATTTTCAACAATCTCTTTGCCGAGAGACAAAAAAACATCATTGAGTATCTTCGCACCTTGCGAACCACCAAATATGACAACAGTTTTTTTCTTTGGATCAAGCCCAAGTTTTTTGTATGCTTCAGGTTTTTTTGGCTCAATACTACTCCATCTTATGGGGTTTCCAACAACCCTCACTTTTCCGGGCGGGAAACCGATGGTGCCTTCAAAACCAACCATTACAAGATCAGTTCTGCGTGAGAGGAGTCTGTTGGCCCTTCCGCCAATAGCATTTTGCTCATGGAGTGCAACGGGAATACTCTTTTTAGAGGCAGCAATAACAAGGGGAACGGATGAAAAATTGCCCATACCAAGAACGCATGATGGTTTTAGTTCATCAATCAGCTCATTTGCAACCTTAATCCCCTTATTGAGAATACTCAAATATTTTATGAATTTCGCAGGGTTCATCGATGGAGACAAAGCAGGAATTGATCTTCTCTCAAATTCCATTGAAACAGCATTTTCAAGCTCTGACCCCAATCCAGCAAGTACAACCCTGAACCCCATGCTCCTGAGTTCCTTTGCAATTGCTACTGCCGGCAAAATATGCCCTCCAGTACCACCGGCCCCTATAATGACAGTCTTGGTCATGTCAGCTCCTGGCGATTGTTTCTGTCTATGGCAAACAGTATACCCACCTCAATCATGTTGACAATGAGCGAGGTGCCTCCGGCCGAGAGAAATGGAAGTGTAACTCCAGTTACGGGCAGAAGACCAGTTGCAACAGCCATATTTATAAACCCCTGAAGACCAATGTGTAGGCCTATACCAAGGGCCACAAGATATGAAAATAGATTTTTTGATCTTGAAGCAATCCTGATTGCACGCACAACAAACAGCGCAAACATGGCTATCACAAAAACTGCACCCACAAAACCAAGTTCCTCCACAACAAGAGAGAACACAAAATCACTTTCTACCATCGGCAATCGCCCAAATTTTTGCTGGCCGTAGAAAAGCCCGGAACCAAAAAAACCTCCATTGGCAATGGCAATCAGGGATTGCACCATCTGGTATGATACGTTATCCGAAAGATTGGGATTCAAAGGGTCCAGCCAAGCCGTTATCCTATCTTTCCAATAGGCAACTCTGGTCAAACTTTCGTATAAAACACCAAGTACAAAAAGCGCACCAAGGAAAATCAGACCCCACATCGGAGCACCGCTCAAAAAATATTGTGTGATGAATATTGTCAAAATAACGATGGTTGAGCCAAGGTCGGGGCTTCTGAGAACAAGAAGGGCTGGCACACCAAACATGAGAAAAAGCTTGAAAACTTCCTTTACAGACATCTTTCTTGGTTCTCTTGCCGAAAGGTAGGACGCAGTAGAAAGTATCAAGCCAACCTTCGCAAGCTCTGAAGGTTGAAAAGATTGACCAGCAATCTCGATCCATCTGGTTGAATAGTTGATTGTTACTCCAAAACCAGGGACATAAAGAAGCACAAGAAGGCCTATAGCCAGGAAATAAATCGGATAAGCAAGAAGCTTTATCGTATCAATGCTTGATCTGTATGCCACAAAACCAGCCGTAAAGCCTATAATAAAAGCCACTAATTGTTTGAAAAACAGGTAGCCAGGTGATGGAACTTCACCTACAAAAGCTTTTCCAACACCAGCGGAATAAACGGCCAAGAGACCGATACCTACCAGTGAAAGTGTTGAGAAAAGAAGCCCTTTGTCAAAAACGTAGGCCCTTTTGGGCAAGTTCTCTCACCTCCTGGCAGAACATCCTGCCCCGGTGTTCATAATCCTTAAACTGGTCAAAACTGGCACAGGCTGGCGAGAGAAGAACGGTATCGCCAGGTTTAGCGACCTTTATAGCTTTTTTTATGGCTTCTGATTGGTCTTTCACCATTATGATTCTGTCAAAACCGCCATCTCTAAGCGCTTTTTCAATTTTTGGGGCAGTAGCACCATGTAGAACTGCATATCTAACTTCACTAAAATTATCGGCAAGCCCTGAAAAATCGGAACCTTTTTCAGAACCGCCAAGGATTATGACAAAAGGCCCAGGGAGTGACTTAACCGCGAGAATTGTTGCTTCAGGCTTTGTTGATTTTGAATCGTTAATGAATTTGATACCTTCCCATTCACCAACAAACTGGAGCCTGTGGTCAAGCGGAACGAAATCTTTTGCCGTAGAAAGCGCAACTGCAGGATCGATGCCAAACTTCGATACTGCAAGCGAGGCCGCCATCAGATTAAGTGCATTGAAATCTCCAACAAGGTGGTAATCTGATAGGGACGAAACCTTTTTCCCTCTTATATATATGTCTTTGCCATCAAAATACGCCTCGATGTTCGGGCCGTTTTTTCTTGAAAATGAAGCCACATTGGCACACGTTTTTCCATCCAGCGAGGAGCTCCACCTGTCATCGGCATTCACCACAGCAAGGTCTTCTCCATCCATTCTTGCGAGCACCCTTTCCTTCAAAAAAGCATATTCTTCCATGCTTGCGTGCCTGTTGAGGTGGTCTTGCGATAGGTTTGTAAAAACAGCCGATTTTGGGTGAAAGGTTTCCATCAGTTCACACTGGAAGGACGAGACTTCTATTGAGAGCACCCAGTCCGGCTGGGCCTCGGCAACATGATTTGAAAGGGCATCACCTATGTTTCCAACCGGCCTGCTTTTTATCCCAGCCTTGTTCAGCATGTGGGCAATCAGGGCGGTTGTTGTTGATTTGCCGGATGTACCTGTCACCGCGGCATAACTGCAGGGCAGAAGCTCTGCGGCCAGATCAAGCTCCCCCCTGAGGGGTATTGAAAGCGATCTTGCCTTGACAAGTACCTCAGAATCCATAGGAATCCCCGGAGAAACAACAATTATGTCAGAGGTAAAAACCCTCTCTGAATGGCCTCCAGTTTCAAATGGAATACCAAGAGATTCAAGCTCCTCGACATTTCCTGAGTCCGAGCAAAACACTTTTGCGCCAACATCAGAAAGGAGTTTTGCAATGGCCCTCCCAGAACGCCCCATGCCCAGGACCGAAATTTTTTTACCCTTCAAAAAAGACACTGTTTCTTGGTTCACATTTAGAATTGATAATCTCAAGCTGGGTGCAAATCAACCCCAGGGCAAACTTTCAATTCTTCTCCTAAAAATTTCGACCCAATAAAGCAAGGATCAATTTGCAAATTTGTAGTCTTTTTAAACCAAAATGCCTCTTATATAAATGATATTTGATAAGGTTTAGGCTATTTTTAATATGGAATGTGGCTCTGCATAAAGAAACAACCTTGACATGTTTATTTCTGCCAATATAAAGGGCCTTGAAAATAGGCTGGAATTGATAAATAGGAGGAGTTGCCATTAACACTACAAAATTTAAGGCTCTCTTGGTCTCCCTGCTGACAGCACAAATCATTTTTGCATACACATTGCCAATAATGCCTGTCAAATGTGCAACACCCAATCTTGGAAATTTCACTTTTCATGGCATCTCGAGCAACAATGAACTGGTGGTGTCCAACCAGAACGAGATTTTCTGGTTAACAAAAAACGGCGTTCAAAACTCCATTCCAGCCAATAAGGTCTTTTCAACTCCAGGGGCTGACAGAATATACTTCATGATCGACGACAAACTCATGTCAACCGACATGGAGCAACGCAAGATATCGGAAATAGAAGCAATGCTTCCCGTTGACGGCCCTGTTGAGGCGGCAGGAAAATGGCTCGCCACACAAACTAGCCTCGGAACAGAACTTTTCTATGATTGCAGAACAGAGGCGAAACTCGAAGGAGTATGGTCTTTCTCTACTTGTGATAATGAAAGTTTCTTGCTTACCAATAAAGTTGGAGCTGGTGCAATCCTGCTTTCAAAAAATGGCCAAGTGCTTGGCAAATCGTTTCTCCCTGGGGAATTCCAGTACGCAGGCAAACATGTCCTGTGCATAAGGCCAGAAGGTTGCGAACTGCTTTCAAAAGAAAACCTCTCGCCACTTTGCAAATTACCAGCAATGGACAGCTACATGGTCCAGAATGGCCACATAATCGGAAAAAATGCACAGGGTAAAGCTACTTTTGTGTTTGGCAATGGAACGCTGACAAAAAAACAAATGCCGGAACTAAACTCCGACTACTTTACACAAGACAACCTGATTGGTTTTGATGGCGACGGCAAATACAAGGCATATTCTCTTCCAGACTTTGAGCCAGTTCAGCTGCCTGATATTTTAATGAAATCAGAATGGTACTGGTTCAAAGAGGCAGGCAGTTTCATCATTGTCGAAGGTGATGGCGAAGAATGTATCGCCATCGACTTGGAAACGACAACACCTTTTGCAAAAGTTCCAAAACCGGCCAGTGCTTCTGGCGAATATCTTGTTTACTCAGCTGCAGATCAGGTTGTAGTGCACAGGATCAATGGCGAAAAAACAGTACCAAACTGTATCACAACCGCTGTTGATAATGGAATTAAGCACCCGAAACCAAGAATGATCTCTTCCCAAGGAGACAGATGCACGCTGATATATGTTAATAACCATGAAAATACGATACTCTCAAGGATAGACACCCAGACAAACTCTAGAATAGGGGAACAAAACATAACCGGCTACACTGCCAAGATTGTTTTCTGTCCGCAAGAATCATCAGTGATACCCTATTCCAAAATAATAGATACTATCGACTCTTCTTCCATAGAAAATTTGAGAAGAAACGGTCATGGCAGGGCAAGTCTTGCATTTATATCTGAGAATGCCCTATCTGCCGTTGTTGTTTCCCCCATAAACGGCGAAATAAACGAATATTCCTTGATCGAAAAGTCATCCGATTGACATGCCAACCCCCTTGCTTAGAATCTGACCCGAGGCCAGAGATGCTAAGAGATTTTGAAGGTTCAAGCCCAAAGATAGCCGAGAGCGCATTTGTTGACCCAAACGCAATAATCATAGGCAATGCCACTATTGCCCAGAAATGTTCGATATGGCCAGGCGCAATCATAAGGGCAGACATCAATACCATCACCATCGGCGAGATGTCAAACGTGCAAGAATTCGTTTCAATACACGTTGAATCGGAAGTTGCAACAAAAATTGGCAATGGAGTCACAATTGGCCACAGTGCAACACTCCATGGCTGCGAGATCGATGATTTTTCCCTGATTGGAATTGGCTCGATCATCCTGGACAGGTCAAAAATTGGTCACCACTGCATGATTGGTGCTGGCTCACTGATACCACCCGGCAAAACAATTCCTCCCCGTTCACTTGTTATGGGAAGTCCTGGAAAAATCATCAGGGAACTATCTGATGAGGAATGCAAAGACCTCGAGATTCATGCACAAAAATACTTCTTGCTTTCAGAAAAGCACAAAGGAGAAATTCATGGCAAAAAACAAAAACAGGATTAGTAAGCAGCAACATGTCGAAGCACCACCACCAAAACCAAAAAATTTTATAGACAGAATTTTCAACCTTTCACATTCCGGCTCTGACTGGAAAAAAGAAATTATCGCTGGCATCACAGCGTTCCTTGGCACAGCATTTCTCATGCTTGTCGTTCCAAAGATTTTTGGAATAGCTTATCAGCAAAACGGCATGATTGAGGAAACGGTTGCCTTTGCAACTCTTATTGTGGTGGTCCTTGCAAACCTTGCAAGTGGTATCCTAACAAATCTACCGTATGTACTTGCTCCATCAGTTGCAACGACCCTTGCCATGATGTCTGTTCTGACATACATGTCAGATTCACCCAATACAATGTTCGGACTCATACTCATTGCTGGCGTAATCTTTTTGGCAATTACAATCCTGCCAATCGGAAAACATATCATCCAGTCCTTCCCGAAAGGGCTCAGATACAGCGCAGTTTTGGGTCTGGGACTCATGCTTGTTCTAATGGGTCTTCAGGCATCAGGTCTATTTGGTTCGGCCCTTGGAAGCAGCAAAATAGCAGAACAGCTTGCTGGACAGGTTTATAATATCTTTCCAACGTCCCACTCGATCAACATCTTTGACACCAGATTGCTTATCTTCCTCATTGGTTTGATATGCGTGGGATATTTTATCTTTACAAAAGCAAAACACCCATACCTCTGGACAATCCTCCTGACCACAATTATTGGTCTTTTCTTTATATCTGAAACATTTGGTGGAGGAGTAGCAAATAGTGGATGGATCTCGCCACATCCAGATTTTATGAATGTTTTTAATTTCAAATCTGGGCTCATATACCTCCCGGACACCTCACAGTGGTTATCGAGCAATCTCCTGCAGCCAAGCAATCTATTCTCAATATTTGGAAAAACGGCAATCATAGGCATCGGAACTGTTGTAATGCTCATCGTCAGGGACATATTCAGTGCCTCAGGGACACTCGCCGGTCTTGCAACACTTGAGGGCAGGATGGGTCCAAACGACAACGATTTCAAGAATTCCCACCGTGCATTGATGGTCCAGGGCGGATCAAAGGTCCTGTCAGGAGTTTTTGGAGCTGCACCGGTCGAATATGTTCCAGAATCATCAGTGGGTATCGCAGCAGGCGGAAAGACCGGAATCACTGCTGTTGTTTACGCTGGCTGTGCAATTCTTGCAATATTCCTTCTCCCACTGTTCAGGTCCATTCCAATGGTTGCATTGGCACCAGTTTTCATAGCAATTGGCCTCTCCTTCATAAAATTTGCGCAGGAAATCAACTGGAAGGACGCGCTTGAATCAATACCAGCCATAGTTGTCATCGTCATGACAATGGTCACATGGAATATCGCCATAGCACTTATGTGGGGCATCATCATACAGCTTTGCCTCTGTGTGGCTGTATGGAAGTTTGAAAAAACAAATGCTGGCCTCTGGACACTTGGAGTGGTTTCACTCGTTGGCTTGGTCCTCTTCTATATAGGCCAATAGAAATAGGGTAAATGGTAAGAGTAACTTACATAGGGCACTCATGCGTGCTTATTCAGAGCAATGGCACCCAGGTAGTGATAGACCCTTACATAGAGAAAAACATTAAAGCTATTCTGCCGCCAAAGGGCATAAACCCCAAGCTGATTCTGGTGACCCATGGCCATCATGATCATCTTGGAGACACGGTCACACTGGCAAAAAAATGCAAGGCAAAGGTGATGGCAACATCAGAATTGGCAGATTTCCTTGCCTCAAAGGGATTGGATGTTCTACGCTCAAATTTTGGTGGCAAAATCCCGTTTGATTTTGGATGGGTAAAGGTTTGGCCGGCAATGCATACGTCATCATCAGAAGGGGTCGATTTTGGCCTTGCGGCAAGCTTTGTTGTCTCAATCGGCGGAAAATCAATCTACCACGCTGGCGATACATGCCTGACCTCGGACATGACCCTGATTGGTGAAGACAAGCCCATTGATTTAGCTTGTCTGCCAATAGGTGGTATTTATACAATGGGGATTGATGACGCTGTAAAAGCAGTCAACCTCATAAAGCCACGAGTAGTTCTACCGATACACTACAATACATTTGACGCAATAAGGGTTGACCCGGAGGAATTCTCCCAGAAGGTCGAAAAACTTGATGTAAGGACAAAACCAGTTGTCCTGAATCCTGGCGAACAGCTGGAATTAACGTAAAAATAATTTGTACAAAAAACAAAAAGCCCCCTTTTAGGGGGCTTTTTGTTTTTTGAGGGTTTGTTCATTGACTTTGAAAAGGCCAAGCCGTACTTTCTTAATGGAGGTATCATGAAAAGAATAGCCTGTTTGATTGCCATTATCACAATCATTGCACCATACTTGCCAAAACCGGCATTGGCAGAGACCACCTTTATGGTTAGTTCACCAAGGACCGACACCACAACACAGTATCAAATCACTTTTACGCAGGACAAACCAATCAAAAAGGGCGACAAAATAAAAATCAGCTTCCAAGCCACAGAGTCAGGAAAGATGCCGGATTATGAAGTCCTGGAATGCAACTACGACCAGAATTCAAACAGAAGATTCAATCCTGGGCCAGAATTTCTTGCACGCTGCAAGGACAACCAGAATGCACAAAAATTCGAGAAAATGTATCTGGCACAGTACAAACCAGAGAACCCAACCCTAAACCAGCTCAAGGACTTTGCTGATTCTTTTATCCCAGGTTTCCTTCTGCCACCGTTGCCAAAAAACCCAAAACAACTTGAACAAGCCTTTGGTAACGTCATTTCCAAAATTTATGTAATGGGCATGCCATGCCAACCAACACCAGACACACAGCTTGTCAATGCCATCGCAGAGCGCTCTGTTACGATTTCTTGCCCTGTCAATGTAGATGAAAATACTGCCCAGAAAGGGATTTATATAGTTATTGGCGAAGCATTCAAGTTGATGTGCCCTGCAACCCAGGGCGAATACGCTGTGGAAATCGCCACTCAGGGTTCAACACAAAAAGGGAAGATATCGATATTTAGCCCCATAGTTTCTGATCCCATATTTACAATCGATCCGCCATACCCAGAAGAAACTTCTACCTGGATATTCTCTTTCAAAACAGGCGGTGGCGGAGCACTTTCGATAAGCTCTTCATCAATTACATTGAAATTGCCAAAAGGCTTCGCAAAATCCCAGGAGGGTGCAAACTGGAGTATAGATCTCAATGGGTCCTATATTGTTTCCGGCCCCAATATGAGGATTGCAGAATACCAAAACCATGAAGCACTCATAATCATGGTCCCGGCAAACATCAAGGAATCATCCAATGTAAAAATAACCCTGAAGAACATCAACAATCCAAAAGAAATTGGTCCTGTCGAATGCAGTGTGTGGACATCCTCAGACAATACGCCGGTGGATTTTCCAAAACAGGAAATAGTTTTCACTCAATCTGTTACTTCCAATCCTCCCGATGCAAGTTTTATGGCAACTGCAACCATCAGACTCGTTTCGGAAGGGTTTTTTGAAGGTGAAGAGGTAATGATTGTTCTTCCATCAAGCTCTTCATTCTTGCCAGGCGCAGAATTAAAAATAAATGGTAATAAATGCAGCAGAATAAATTTCGGCGAGAAAACCGCCCAATTTGTCTTGCCAGTTTCAATTGAAAAGGGCTCATACATGAGAATCTCATTTGGGCCAGTGAAAAATCCCCAGGACTCTGGGGAGGTAGTCAAACTTTCCATCGGGCAAAAAACATTTGAAATATCATGGACTGTCAACAAGTATGAGGCCAAGTTTGCAGTATCGTGTAACCCTAGAACGGCAAACACCCCATGTTCAATGAAATTTATCATAGCACCTCCAGAAAACCTCGCCCCAGAGGAAAGGCAGAACATAAAAATCGAAGGTCCATGGAACAGGGCAATGACGCCACAGGATGGCGAGATTCCAATACTGGTCAATGAAGTTCAAAAAACGGCAACTTTCGAAGCAGGAACCATATCAGTCAATCTGGAAAAATCTTTGGAAAATAGGGAAACGGTTACCATAACAATCCCACAGATGGCAGGTTTCGCTTCTCCAGATAAAACCGGCACTTTTACTGCAACAATTGGAGCAGAAAAGCTCTCAGCAGAGCTCGTTCTGGCAAAGGCACCCCCAATGGTTTCCTATAAATTTCTCTCTGCGGATGGGAAAATAGTCAAACCGAACGAAAAAGGGTGGATAATCCAGCCAGTAAAACTGGTTCTCGTGACATCAACAGGAAAAGCCGATGTGAGACTAAAAGGTTTCCAAAAAGACGAAATAACTTCAAAGGAACAGGATCTTTCATTAGAAATAAGTGAATCGCTGATCTCCAAAGGTGTTGTTGCCTATGCAAAAGACGACAGAGGAGAATCACAGGCTGTTCCAATTCCATTCTCAATAAATGTTTCGCCACCAAAAATAAAAATCACAAGCCCGGAAAAAACCGCGAATCAGGCTTTCAAACTGGATGTTGAAATAAATATCGAATACATAAGGGTCACAAACGATGGCTATCTGGCAGTGTGGCCAAAAGTGACAGCTGGCAATATTGTTACAGAGATGAAAACTGCTGTAACCGATAAAATAGAAAGTGCAACCTTCACCTTGAGCTACGATCTTTCGCTCGCAATCGGCAAAAACCGCATTGCAGTTTTGGCAGAAAACCAGGCCGGGCAAAAAACAACTCTTGAGTCAAGTGTTGAATATATTTATGAGCAGGTAAATTTTGATTTGCCAAATGACCAGCCGATCAACCTGAAACAAGGGCAGAATACAATCAAGGCAAAAACAAACCCGGGTGCCACAGTAAAGATTGGAGACAAAGAATATAAGGCGGATTCAAATGGCAACCTTTCTATAACAATCGGTATTGAAGCAGGATACAACATTATACCTGTTACAGTCACCACAGAACTCAGTGCAAAACAGTCATACCAGATGATTCTGACCGGCGAAAGGATTGTTACAATGGTGTTGAATGTTCCATCAATGGTCATCGATGGAAAGGCCACCACCCTGAAAGTTGCCCCAACAAACAACTTCAAAAACGAAAAAACAGTTCCATCATTCTACAACGGTATAACATTTATTCCGCTTAGAGACATCGCCAATACTATGTTCGCAGAAGTAACATTCGATGACAAGACAAAACAGGTAACTCTCACACAGAAGAGGCCAGGTGGAAACAGGATCATCAAGATAAAGCTGGGAAGTCCGATAGCAATCATCGACGGAAAAGAAACACCCTTGATGAAGGAACTACTGATAGCTCCTGTCGTAATAAAAGGCACTTCAATGGTTCCTCTTCGCTTCATATCTGAATCCATGGGTGCACAAGTCGGGTTTGAAGCACCAACTAAAAAGATAACAATAACATGGCCAGATTTGACAAGACTCCCTGAAAACAAATCTGTAATCAAGATCAAATGATCGGCTTTATTTACAAAATCATGGGGTTCTCCTAATATCTCACTTGTGGAACAAGATTTCGAACTTGAATATTTCCTGAATGTTCTTCCAGATGCGGTCAAAGAGTCACTGCTCCGGCTTGAAAGGTTCGATGACCTCTATGAGGTTGTTCTGGACCTCGGTCGTCCCCCAGAAGCCAGATTCAAAGACTCTACATACCAGCTGTCCGAAACACCGGTAAGTTTTTTCGATCTTGAATTTGTAATCAGCAGGACAGGGTCATTTGACAGGGACAACAGGGCCGGCATCGAGAGAACCCTCCACAGGATCTCTGCCATAATGAACCGCAGGGGGCGTATCGTCGGCCTCACATGCAGATATGGTCGTTCTATTCAGGGTGTAATTGACACGGTCAAAGATTATTTCAGTTCAGGAAAATCCGTCCTTCTTCTTGGAAAACCGGGTGTTGGCAAAACAACCCTCCTCAGGGAGGCGGCAAGAATAATGTCGGTAGAAATGAAGAAGAGAGTTATCGTCGTTGATACATCAAACGAGATCGCAGGAGACGGCGATATTCCACATGTCGGAATTGGCAACGCCAGAAGAATGCAGGTCCCAACTGGGGTGGAGCAACATACGATTATGATCCAGGCGGTGGAAAACCATATGCCCGAGGTCATCATCATCGATGAAATAGGCACAGAAGAAGAGGCAACAGCCTGCAGGACAATCGCCGAAAGAGGTGTCCAGCTCGTCGGAACAGCACACGGAAACAGCTTGCCAAATCTCCTTATAAACCCGACTCTATCTGACCTACTAGGCGGTGTCAATTCGGTCATCCTCTCAGATGAGGAAGCATTCAGAAGAGGAACACAAAAAACAGTTCTGGAGCGCACTTCACCCCCAACTTTTCAGATCCTCATCGAGATCAGAGACAGAGGAAGTTTCGCCATATACAAGGACATCGCCACAACGGTTGACAAATACCTTAGGGAACACAAGCTCTTCCCGGAAACAAGAGTAAGGGACACTGACGGCAATATTATCAAAACCGAGGAGCAGCTCCAGGAAAGCGAGAAAAAAACAGAACCTCTGGAAGAATTTTTCAAAATTCAGGGAGAGCCCTACGAAAAGATAGAAGATTCGGCAGTTGTAAGCATCTACCCATTTGGTGTTTCCAGGGACTACCTGGAAAGGGCTGCCAAATCGCTCCATATAAGAGTAAACATCTCCAGAAGGTTGTCTGAATCGGATATCGTCCTTACAACACATTCTTACGAAAGTAAAAAACCACAGACCATCCTTGAAGCCAAATCACTTGAAATACCCATTTATACAATTCCGCAAAATTCCCTCTCGCAGATCAAAAGATTCCTGAGGAGCATAAAAGATTCGCACCCGGAAGAATCGGTGGACCAGTCAACACTGGAAGAGGCCGTTGAAACCGTGCTTCGCGAAAATCAGTCAATCAAACTTCCACCAGCACCTTCCAGGGTAAGAAAATACCAGCACAAATTTGCTGAAAGGTTTGGGCTTCCTTCATCCTCGATTGGCGAAGAACCAAACAGGAGCGTTGTGATACACCCACCCCAATTCAAGGAGGATTAACCAATGAAACTTTCCACTTACATGGCACCCACGCTCAGGGAAGTGCCGTCAGAGGCAGAGGCAAGAAGCCACCAGCTCATGCTGAGGGCAGGATATATAAGAAAGCTCGCCGCAGGCGTCTATACTCTGCTTCCACTTGGCAAAAGGGTCCTTGAAAAAATCTCGGCGATAGTTAGAGAAGAGATGGACAACATCGGTTGCCAGGAGATACTCATGCCAGCAATACTCCCAGCAGAACTTTGGCAGGAAACTGGCAGGTGGGATCTGTATGGCGGAGAGATGTTCAGGCTCAAGGATCGCAAGGGCAGGGACTTCTGCCTTGGACCAACCCATGAGGAGATTGTTACAAACCACGTCAGGGACGAAGTAAAATCATATAGGCAACTACCCATGATGCTCTACCAGATTCAGACAAAGTACAGAGACGAGATAAGACCAAGATTTGGTGTTATACGCTCGAGAGAGTTCCTTATGAAAGACATGTACTCTTTCGACTCGACCATAGAGAATTTCGAAATTAGCTACAAAAAGGCTTTCAATGCCTACTGCAGGATACTTGAAAGGTGCGGCGTAACCTATGTTCCAGTAGAAGCAGACACTGGTGCGATAGGTGGCTCAAGCTCGCACGAGTTCGTTGTGCAAGCCGACAATGGCGAATGCAAGTACACGCTCTGCCCGGCTTGCGGTTATGCCGCAAATGTTGAAGCTGCAAAAGCCGGCAGAAGAAAAGATCTCCCACAGGAAAGCGACGAGGAGATGAAGCTCGTTGACACGCCAAACGCAAAGACCATCGAAGAAGTGGCAAAGTTCCTTGGCAAGGAACCAACAAGACTTGTCAAGTCAATGATATACAAGGCCGATGACAGGTTTGTCATGGTTTGCGTCAGGGGTGACGATGAAATTTGCGAGCCAAAACTCAAGAAGGCCATCGGTGCAAAGGAAGTCGAACTGGCGTCTCAGGAAGAAACCGAGAAGATAACAGGCACCATTGTTGGTTTTGCCGGACCCGTTGGCTTCAAGGGTACGATTGTTGCAGATCTGGAGCTCCTGGATTCAAAAGGAACGGCCTGCGGCGGACTTTCAAAAGACAAACACTATGTTGGCGTTTCGCATGGAAGAGACTGGAAGCATATGGCCTACGCAGACATAAGGGAAACAAAAGATGGCGACCCGTGTCCAAAATGTGGAGTCACAATGAGAATTTCAACAGGTTTAGAGGTTGGACATACATTCAACCTTGGTACCAAATATTCAAAGGCCATGAACGCGAACTTCCTTGATGAAGACGGAACGCTCAAGCCATTCATTATGGGTTGTTACGGCATGGGTATTTCAAGAACAGTTGCGTCAATAATAGAACAGCACAATGACGAGGACGGGATAATCTGGCCGGTCTCCGTGGCACCATTTCATGTTGCGCTTGTGCCTGTAAACGTAAAAGATGAGCAGGTAATGATCATTGCGAACAAGCTCTACGATGACCTCAAGAAAGAGGGTATACAGGTAATAATGGACGACAGGGACGCCCAGGCAGGCGTCAAATTCAAGGATGCCGATCTTATGGGGTTCCCGCTGAGGATCACCATCGGCAAGAAAGCAAAAGATGGCATCGTTGAGATAAGAGACAGGAAAACAAAACAGAGCGCTGATAGGCCGGCCCAAGAAGCGGTGGCTTACATAAAAGAGTTTCTAAGGGAGAACCAGTAAAGGGAGGAAACACATGAAAGTTGCAGCGATCATCCCCGCCTACAACGAGGAGAGGGGCATCGCAGATGTCCTGAAAGCAGTTACAGGGGCAAGCTTGCCAAATGAAGTGATCGTTGTCTCAGATGGCTCCATCGATAGGACTGTCGAAGTGGCCAAAACTTTCCCAGTTAATGTAATAGAACAGGTCCCAAACCAGGGTAAAGCTGCGGCTATGCTGAAGGGCGTTGAAAATACGGACGCAGAAATCCTTGTCTTTGTTGATGCCGATCTGGTTGGACTAACTCCAGAACTTGTTGATTCGCTCATAAGGCCTATCGTAGAAGACAAGGCTGAGGTCACAATGGGTCTTTTCCAGGATGGAAAATTCTCAACCGATCTCGCCCAGATGATCTTCCCTTTCCTCACGGGACAAAGGGCAATGAAGCGCTCCGTATGGGAAGGTGCTAAAGTAAAAAAGGACAGCCAGTACGGGGTCGAGATTTACCTGACCAAATACATGGAAAAACAAAACCTAAGGGTGGAAAACGTTTTGCTCAAGGGTTGCACGCAATTGTTCAAGGAACAGAAGGGGCAAGCTTTCGAAGGTTTTGGAAGAAGGTTGAAGATGACCTTTGACATAGCCAAGGCCCTTTTCACATCAACAGAAGAGCCAAAAAAAACAAAAAAACACAAGAAGCATGTTGCTGGCAAGCTAAAACCTGCCAGAGTTTCCAGAATAAAAAAACACAGTACCCGAACCATTGGAGGAACGAAATGAAGATTGGAATTATTGGTGCAGGCTCTGCCGGTTACGTGGCAGCCCTGAGGGCGGCCCAGCTTGGTGGCGAAGTCTATTTATTTGAAAAAGGTGAAATTGGTGGAACATGTTTGAATGTCGGTTGCATCCCCACAAAAGCTCTGATAGCTGGCGTCTATCACGCAAGGCAGGCTCGTGAGTCTGCGATCCTTGGTGTTTTGGCGTCCGATGTAAGGATCGACCTGAACAGATTGCAAGACCACAAAGAGTCCGTAGTCACTGCAAACGTCAGGGGCATCGAATATCTCCTGCAAAAAAGAGGGGTAAAACTCAACAGGCTTGATGCGCAGATTGTCTCCCCCAAGGAAATTACCGCACAGGGCGAGAAATTTGAAATAGACAAACTGATAATTGCCACAGGCTCCAAACCGGCCTGCATACCATGCGCCAAAATTGATGGCAAATACATAATGTCCTCGGATCATATCCTCTCGCTCAGGGAAGTTCCAAAAACCCTGCTTGTGGTTGGTGGAGGAGTGATCGGCCTCGAATTTGCCGGAATAATGGCAGGACTTGGATGCCAGGTCACCGTTGTTGAAATGCTTGAAAGGCTTATTCCAGTTGACGATGAGGAATGCTCCAGGGCGGCCCAGAAATTTGCCCAGATCAACAACATAGAAGTCATGACCGGCGCTGCTGTAACACAACTTTTTCCGGATGGCGATGCTGTCCAGACTGAAATTGATACTGGCAAGGAAAAGATCATCAGGAGATTCCAGAAGTGCCTGATGGCAGTTGGCAGACAGCCAAATCTCGATGAGCAGTCGCTCAAAAAGATTGGCGTTGACTACGACAGAAAAGGCATAAAAACAGACAGTTTCATGCAGACAAACGTCAAGGACGTCTATGCAATCGGTGATTGCTGTGGTGGTTACATGCTGGCACATGTTGCTTATGCTCAGGGCAAGATTGCAGTTGCACACGCACTTGGCCATAATACACCACCAATGCGCTACGACAATATTCCAAGGGTCACTTTTGTGCATCCAGAAATTGCTGTATGCGGGCTCACCTCAAAACAACTTGAAGAAAAAGGCATGACCATAAAGTGGTCCAAGTTCTCCTATATGGCTTCTGGCAGGGCAAGAGCACAAGGCATAAAAGATGGATTCTTCAAGATAGGCGTTGACCAGGAAGGCATCATAAGGTCGGCAATAATTGTAGGAGAAAACGCTGGGGAGATGATCTCCTTCTATTCCCAGGCAATAACAATGCAAACCCCCATAGAGCTCCTCGAACAGACAATCATAGCCCACCCGACACTGTCCGAAATGGCAATTGAAGTAGTGGAGACAGCAGCAGGACATCCGTTGCACGCATAGATCATTAACAAAAAAAGGGGGGTTTTACCTCCCTTTTTTTGTTTGGAGGAATATATTTTGCGTCGATTATATCAAAAGATACTAAAAATCAGCCCCACAAAAGCAGTTATTTTATATATCTTTCTTGATGTCATCTGCACCGGACTGGGCATGGGAGTGCCTTTTTTAAACATTCTGTTGGGTTTCCTAATCGGATGTTTCCTGGCATCAAGGGCCATTGAAAAAACAGGAGACACAGCCGAATCGGCAAGAGATTCTTTGAAGAAAGGCCTTCTAACTTCACTTTTCACAATGGTACAGATGATTTTCATCTGGTGGCCATATTTCCTGAAGTTTTTTGAAAAAGGTTTTGATTTCAAAAATACAGGTATCCCAAATATCCTCTATACCCCCAAAGCCAGCCTCGTTGGCTGGTTGATTTTGATGGTCATCATCTCGCCATTTTTACAAATGCTCATGTCAGCATTTGGCTCAATGCTAGTTCTTGCAAAAACAAAACACGGCCCAAAAATTAGTTGAGCCGTGTTACCATTTACAAAATATAAACCGCGCTATTGCTTATTGCTTTGCTGAATCCTCATACTCCTGGAGCATCGAATCCATCACCTCTTTGACTGAAGTGACCTTGTCTGCCCTGTAAGCATTTGAACCAGCAAAAGCAAATCCATGCTCCATTTGCCCTTTTTTGGCATTCATCAGGGCAAGACCTATACAATAAGGGCTGCGCTGATAATCGCATGTCACTATACAATGGTAAGGGCATTTATATGGCATGCACTGTCCTTTGCCAACTTTTTCTATAAACGAGTTACTAATGGCCCTTCCCGGCATCCCAACCGGGCTTTTGATTATAACTATATCTTCTTTTTTTGAGGCGAGGTATGTTTCCTTGAAACTGTCCGAGGCATCACACTCTTCTGTTGTTACAAGCCTTGTCGCAATCTGTATCCCAGAGGCACCAAGATCCATTATTTTCCTCATATCAGCACCGGTATAGACCCCTCCGCCAGCAATAACGGGGATTTCCTTGCCATTGGCATCACCAATCCTGTTAACTTCAGCGACAATCTGGGGCAAAACATTTTCCAGCGCATAATTAGGATCGTCAATCTGTTCTGCCGTATAACCAAGGTGTCCACCTGCCTTTGGTCCCTCTACAACAACAGCGTCAGGTAGATAGTCATATTTTTCCAACCAGCGCTTTGAGATGAGGTTTGCTGCCCTTGCTGATGAAACGATTGGCACCAGCTTCGTCTTCAGTGATCCCATAAGATACGACGGGAGGTTTAATGGGAGCCCAGCACCAGAAAAGATTATGTCAATCCCCTCTTGAATGGCGGTCTTCACTACATCAGCAAAATTCGAGAGAGCAACCATGACATTGATGCCCAGCACGCCATTTGTCATCTCTCTGGCCCGCCTGATCTCGCGCCTTAGCGCTCTCATGTTGGCCTCGAGAAAATTTGTGTTGAAATCTGGCTCAAACATACCTATTCCAGCAGTAGCAATAACACCTACTCCACCCTGGTTTGCAACAGCACTTGCAAGACCGGAAAGGGAGATACCTACACCCATTCCACCCTGGATTATGGGCACCTTGATGTTCAGATTGCCTATTGAAAACTTCTTTGGAATACTCATTTTCTGCGCTCCTTTTTTATTTATTGTCCTTTGTCAAATGAGCACAGTCCTTACCGTTATCAATCAACAAAAAACGTTTCTACTCTTCATTATCATAGTGTGAACCAATTTAACAAGGATTATTCCGGGTGGATCAGTTAATAGTAGCGACTACTTATAGATAGTTTTAACTATACAAAAAATCAGGATCATTGGGAATCATTCAAATAAGTTTGGATATTTTTGAAATGGTTTGTAGAATTTATAAAAAACAAAAGACTTCTCAGGCTCAAAAGGAGACACAAATGGCCATAAAGAATTCCATCTCGGTTGAAAATGCCCTGGAAATCCTTTCAAAAGAGGGCAAACAGGAAAACAAAGAGGGGATGGCCAAATTTGGAATAAATACCGAAAAAGCGTTTGGCGTCTCTGTTGTGAAAATCAGAGAAGTTGCAAAAATGGTCGGCAAGAGCCACGAAAAAGCCCAAAAACTCTGGGAAACTGGCTTCCATGAGGCTAGAATCATGGCATGCCTTATCGATAATCCAAAAATGGTAATAAGGGAACAAGCCGAGAGTTGGGCACTTGAGTTCAATTCATGGGACCTTTGTGACCAGTGCTGCATGAATCTTTTTGACAAACTGCCTTTCTCATACGAGCTTGCAGCAGAATGGGCGGAAAGGGAGGAAGAGTATGTAAAAAGAGCTGGTTTCGCAATCATGGCATCCCTGGCACTGCACGACAAAAAAGCACCCGATAAAAAATTCCTCCCATTTCTGAATTCAATCGAGAGACAGTCGACAGATCCAAGAAATTTCGTAAAAAAGGCCATAAACTGGGCTCTCAGGCAAATCGGCAAAAGAAGGCCCGGCATGATGGACAAAGTTGAAACTCTGGCTGGAAAACTTGCAGAAAGCGACGACAAGAATGCCAGATGGGTTGGCAAGGACGCCCTCAGGGAGTTTGAGAAGAAAAATCTGTCGGCAAAAGAAGGTTAATCAGTCACCAACACAAACATTTTTCTATTTTGGTGCCTTGAAAAATAATCGCGTGCGACAATCATTTTTTAGGGAAAACCAAAGGAGAAAAAATGCAAACCATAATTCTGCTCGTCATTTCAAACATATTCATGACTTTCGCATGGTACGGACACCTCAAATTCAAGGAAGCCCCGCTCTGGCAGGTTATTCTTATCAGTTGGGGAATAGCATTTTTTGAATACTGTTTCCAGGTACCAGCCAACAGGATAGGACATGGAACATTTACGGCCGCGCAACTCAAAACAATCCAGGAAGTGATCACATTCACCGTGTTTTGCATCTTCTCGGTCACTTATCTGAAAGAACAACTGAAATGGAATTACATCGTTGGGTTTGTATTCATGATTGCTGCAGTATTCTTTGTTTGCAAGAAATGGTAACGGGGAATTGACAAAACAGGCCAAAGATGGTTTGATTTGTGCATGAGATTGTTTTTGGCTTTATCAGTATTTCTTACTCTTTTTCCAGCAAACATCTCTCATGGACAAACTGTTTCCGATTTTACACCTCCAGTCTGGCTCAAAACCATGCCAATCCAGCTGGAAGGGAGTGTGGTCTCGTCCCCGGTCATAGCTGATGGGAAAATTGTAATCGGAACAACAGCTGGAAAACTCTACTGCATTGGACTTTCGCCATTCGAGATTGTCTGGACAAGAGACAACGAAGGCTCTTTTCGTTCTTCCTGCCTCATTGCAAACAACAAGATCTATACCGGCGACTCGCTTGGAAGGGTTTATTGCAGAAACCTGGATGATGGGGAAATTATCTGGGGCCCCCAGGAGTTTGGGGAGTGGACATACTCCACGCCAATTCTAAATGATGGGAAAATAATTTTTGGGGCAAATGACAGAAAAATCCACGCTCTGGACGCCAAGACAGGCGAAAAAATATGGGAAACAGAAGAGTTGAGAGGACAAATCCAGGCAGGGGTCGCACTTTGCAATGAAGGCTACATCATTGGGTGCCTTGGCCAGCCTGACAGCGAATCTGATTACGACCCGGGAAATCTCTATTGCATAACCGCTGATGGGAAAATATTGTGGGGGCCAAAGGTCACCAAGGGACCTGTGCAGGGCACACCCTCTGTTTTTGGCGAACATGCTTTCGCTGCATCATACGGCTACTCGTGGGAAAACGACAGGAGACCTAAGGGAAGGGTGACCTGTTTCAGGACATCTGACGGGGCGTCAATATGGCAAAAGGACCTTGAAAAGGAGATATGGGGAAGTCCGGCAACAAATGGCGACTGCGTCATAACAGGCTCAAGAGACCACTTTATATGGTGTCTTGATGCAAATAGTGGTGAGGAAAGATGGCACTTCCAGACCGGTGGGATGGTCGATGCCACAGCAGTCATCGAAAACGGCACCTGCTGGATCGGTGGGATGGATGGCAACCTGTACGCCCTGGATTTACAATCCGGTAAAAAACTACAGGAAATAAACGTTGCATCAATGGGCCTTGGACCACAAAACTCGGTCGCCATCTCTGAAGGACACCTCGTTTGCGCAAGCCTGTCAGGCACCCTGTACAGGTTTGACCTAGCCCCTTCATGCCTTGTCAGACCAACAAAATCCAGCTACAAGTCGTATGATGGGTCATATCATTTTGAAATAAGGGTCGAGAACGCAAGAAAAGATGGCTCTCCCAACCTCGAAGCAACACTTACACCAATAAATTGCTTTTTTAAGGAAGACCCGCAAAAAGTTCTTGTGCCACCAGGGAAATACGAAACCATAACATTTGAGGGCAAGATTGACCCGGAACCAGGCGTTTACAGTTGTGAAATTGAAGTGTCTTCCAACAGCCCAACAATCATACTGCAGGATGAGAATGGCAATACCACAAACAAACTTGTGCTTGAGCTCAACATAAAAACACACAACCCAAGGCTTGGTAAACTTCCTGAGAGAATTGATTTTGGGGCATTCTGGGATGACGAAACACCAAAACAGAAAATGATTTTGATTCAAAACGAAGGCGATGGGGCTATCCAGGCCAGCGTTTCACCGGAAAAAGGCCTTTTGCCAGACAAAAGTACTTTCACAATAACAAATGACACGCCAGTGGCCCTTGGCGTCGCGCTTGATGTCAATTCTTTGCCCTATGGCACTTTTGAGAGGACACTCGATGTCAAAACAAACGCTGGCAATTCAAAAATCGTCTTTGCTGGCGAGAAGTTGAGGTCAAAAAATGTTGTTGAGGTCTGGATAGGCAAGAAAACGGTCAGGATAAATGGGCAAGAAAAGACACTCACTCAGGCACCATACATAAAGAATAGCCTGACCATGGTTCCGCTCAGGCTTGTTTCAGAAGGACTGGGGCTTGAGGTAAGCTGGGTGCCGGAAGTCAAAACAATCATCATCAACCTGTTTTCGGGCTGGTATCTCAGACTGATAATTGGCTACAAGAAAGCACTAATAGAGCGCCCTGATGGCGGAATCGACGAACTGCAGGTGCAGGCTCCACCAGAAATAATCTCTGGGACAACATTTGTGCCATTGAGACTGGTTGGCGATGCCCTATCAAGAGGCGGAGCGAAAATAGATATTGCGTGGAACAGCCAGATCAGAAAAGCCACCATCACAAGAAGCTTGAAAACAGGAAAATAGGAAGGTGTTTGACCGGAAGCCACCATAAAAATTACAATGGCAAAAACCAAGGAGGAAAAAATGGGCAAGATAGCAGGAATGAGGATTATCGCAATAATACTTTTTGTGATGCTGGCAACGCAAGTTACAACTGGCCTAGCTGGAATTGCATTTGACCTTCATTATTGGCTCGGGATCGCAATAGGTGTTGCGGTCATTACACATCTTGCAGTTAATTGGGGCTGGATAAAAACAAACATTTTTGGAATAAAACCAAAAGCATAGTTTCATGGAATTTTTCCTCCCAAATCTCGAAACTGACAGGCTTGTCCTCAGGATGCTGTCTGTCAATGACGCTTTTGACATGTATGAGTATGCCAGGGACCCTGAAATCTGCAAATACGTTACTTGGAACGCCCACGAATCGGTAGAAGATTCCATGTCATACCTGAGTCTTGTCGAGGAAAGGTATAAGGGGGGAGAATACTTTGATTGGGGTATTGTACTCAAGAAAATTGACAAGCTGATTGGAACATGTGGTTTTGTAGACATAAATAAGGCCAGTTCAAGGGGTGAAATTGGCTATGTTCTCTCCAAAACACATTGGGGAAAAGGGCTAATGTCCGAAGCAGTAAGAAAAGTATGTTCCCATGGTTTTGAATCCATGGAGTTAAACAGGATTGAGGCAAGAGTTTTTCCAGAAAACACTAGATCACAGAGTGTCCTGAGAAATATTGGTTTCCAATATGAAGGTACATTGCGTCAACAACAGGTCATTAAAGGCAAATATCAGGATTTGATGATGTTCTCGTTGCTGAAAAGCGAATTTAGATAGCCCTTTTTTATTTGGAAAGGATTACTCTCGGTGAACCACTGGCAACACGACCTATCACCTGACCAAAACATCCTGAACCCCCAAGGGCACTAAGACAATCTGAAACCTTATCTTCATCAACAAAACCAATCAATCCGCCCGATGTCTGCGCATCATTGGCAATATTGAGGAAATATGATTCCACACCCTGTCCAATAACAAGATTATCACCCATCATGTCCATGTTTTGTGCAAGAACAGGGCATGTAAAATACTGGGAGGCTTCAAGGACACCCTCCATGATTGGTATTTTTGATATTTCAATGTGCATTTCACATCCAGATGATTGCGCCACTTCCAGAAGTGAAACAGCAAGACCATATCCTGTAACATCTGTCGAGCAATTGATGCCAATTTCTGAAAAAATCTTCGATGCACAGGTATTTGTTTTTACCATCCAGCTCACAGCTTTTTCAAATTCTTGGCTGTATTTGGCCTTGCCAGCATAAAGAATGCCAGTTCCCAAAGGTTTTGTAAGTATTATTGCCTGGCCTGGTTTTGCCCTGTCCGAAAGCCTGATTTTGTCTTTTGCGACAGTCCCGAAAACCGAAAGGCCATATTTTACATCATTGTTCTTGGCTGTATGCCCGCCTGCGATGAGAACGTCATTTTCAATGGCCGACAGGGCACAACCCCTTATTATTTCACCAAGCTTGTCTATTTCGACATCCCTTGGGAACAAGGCAACATTAAGAGCAAGCACTGGTGTTCCACCCATCGAAAGAATGTCGCTTATGCAATTGGCAAAAGCTATCCTGCCAAATGTTACAGGATCATCGACGATTGGAGAGAGTACATCAACGGTAAACACGCCATAAAGACCGTCTCCAATCTCATAAACGGCCGCATCTGCCTTTGACATACCAGCTGTGAGGAGCTTCTCGGATTTGAATTCCGGGAGGGATTCAAGCAATTTTTGTAGGGCCGACGGCCCCCATTTGCTTGCTCAGCCAGCACAATCGGTAAATTTTGTGAGCTGAAAAACCTCTTTTTCAGTCATATCAAGGGATTATAAGACAAGAAACACCATCTGTCCACCCAATTATGAAGCTCCCGTCAACATAAGACACACTTTTGCATTTTGGGGCAACAAGCTGGCCCTTTATCCAAAAACCTTTATCCGTAAAAGCAGAATCTGCTGTTGGGAAAGAAATAAGTTTTGAGCCTACTGAGATTGTGGTTTCTCCGGTTAGCAAATCCAGAAGTATGAATTCATCGACCCCTTTTGCATAAATCGTGCCAATATCCTTGGATGGATCAAAACAATTTGAAGATATCAAACCCTCCAGGGATTTTCTCCACAGTTCACCCGAGGATGATTTGGCAACAACCTGGCCATCTGGCAAAGCAAAAAAATTTATCTGGCCAAAATTTTCTGTTGTCGTATGCCCAAGGTAGAGACCGTCATTCGAGCTTGCCATTGTAAAACGCTGATCTTTCTGTCTTTCTTCCAGGAGGTTTCCAGTTTGTGCTTCAATAGGCTGGAGTTTGTTCCAGTCGCCAAAATCCACATACCAGAGATTCTCGCCAGGATCATACAGGGCGCAAATGATTGACCTGTCAAACTCATGCCTCCAGTCAACCTCACCAGTTGTAATATTTAGGCCAATTAATTCTTTACCAGACCAAAAGGCGTAGACATCAGCATGCGATTTCGGTGCAAAACCAGCGTTCCATCCATAATCCAGTTTTTGGGCATAGCGCGAAGATAAGATGCTTCCACATTTGCCATCAGGCAGAAACACGCCAACTGCAAAATCCGACATTGGACCTAGCCTTCTGATCTGGCATGCTGTCGGGATCTGCCCAAGATTGATACATTTCATTGATTGGAAATCAGCTTCAAAAAGGGAATTTTTGGATGTGAAAAAATATTTGTCTGTCTGGCCATCTTCGGATTGAAGATTCATCAATACAGGTCTTAATGCTTCATAAATTGATGGCGACGGGATTTCTTTCCCAGACGGGACTTCATAAGTCTTGATTATAATATCGCTCCCAAATATCCCAGAGAAAGTGATTGTTGTGGAATTCGATGAAAGAAGCAATGGTGAATCAAACCTTGGCAACGGTATGACAAGATCTTGTGCTCCTTCCATTTTGACCCTGACAGTTACACCATCAACCCACGCAACAAAAGAGCCTGTGCTTGTAAAAAAATCGCTTTTTGCTGAAACAATCTGTTTTTTAGAGAACGCGTAGCCAAGGCCACCAGTACCCTGGTCTACAAAAAAATATTGTGTGTCCTGATTCAAAACAGGCAATGAAATGCTGGATTCACCAGACCATACTTCAAATATTCCCTGTTTTGGAAAAGAAACTGGTGTTATGCCAACAAGCTCGCCATTCTCATAGACCCTCATAAGATCAGGCCAAGAGGAAATAAAAAACTTGTCTTTCTCGTCAAGGCCAGTTCTTGGGGCTTTCCCGTAGTAGGCATCAATGGTCTGATTTGAGTCCATCTCCAACTTGTATGGGCCCCTTTCAATTTTTGCACCATTGAGCACAAACGTAAACTTGTAGTCACCTGTCGGCATTTGGATCGAAAACGGAGTTTTGCCAAGCCTCTTTTGCCCATCCATTTCCACAAAAACATCTGCACCTTGGGGAACAGATGAAAATTCGACGGTGGGGTCCATGGCAATCTCAATTGTAAGGTCTCTGTCTTTCACAACCTCAAAATACTTTGTTATGATCGGGATATTTCCAGCCACCCCAACGAGGGTTGCCTCAAGCTTGTGGTTTCCTGCTGGTAATCTCGCAGAAAAAGATGTTCCTTCACCATAATCGGCATCATCAAAAATAAGTTTTACCGGGCTCCCTGAAACAACATTTACACTCCCCTTTGGGCCACCAAAAAGCAAAATAAAAATAACTGCGCCAATTACGAGCACGCCACCCAGAACAAATAGAACAACTTTCCACCATTTCATGGCCACGGTATAACCACCTGTCTTTGCCCAATCGTTGCCAAGAGAGCTTTGTGTCCATTTGATTCAAGCGCATGGAGCGATGACACGTTTGCAAAATACCCTTTTACAAGGCCATATCGATCAACGATCCAGCAACTGGTCCCTGCATAAATGGCCAGATCATTCTGGTTCCCAAAAACCTGGGCCTCTTTCGGTGAACCCAAACCAGGAAGTTTAATGCTCATTACTGGTGCCAATTCATGACTTCCAAGAAGCGTTACAGTATTATTGAGGATGACAAGTGCTCCCCAGGGCGAAGCTTTAACCAGCACATCATCATATACCTTGACCCAAGTTGGTTTGAAATTGCCATTTGCATCGCTTTTGACTCCAGAAACAATTTTACCCTTCGGCAACACAAAAACTCCACCTGGACATGCTTCACCGCCGATTGCCTCAGCCGCATCTTGCGGTTTTGATCTGGCGACAATTTGTTCACCTGTGTACAAATCAAACTGCAACTCATAGGGAGAGACTTTGAAGTTCAAAAGAACAACAGGTTTTCCTTTTGCTGAAATTATTGTCGGTGGCTGACTTGGTACATTATCAACATATTTTTTCCAGACAATTTTTCCGCTTGGATAAGCCACAGAAGCAATCTGGTGATCATTCCACATGATAAATGTACCCTTGGTGTCGAACCCTCCGTCAAAACAGACCCCTTTAGCCGGGAAAGGACCACTGAAATTTATCCAGCTACCTTCATAATATCTTGCTTTCTCATCTTCTTCGCCAGTTTTTATGGGTTTTGCATCCTGTGTGTCCAGAACGTGAACGTCTACAAAACCACTTCCATAGCCTTTTTGTATTGTCTGATATACAAAGATGGGCCAATTTTTCTTTGCAGAAACAGAAACACCCAAAAAATCAGCTTCATCCCAATAGTCAACATCGTGAGTAAATCTCTTTACTTCATTACCAGTAACTACAACAGCTTCCATGCCCTTTGGTATGGACAAGTTCGGTTGAACGGGACCCTTCCATACATGACCATAAAATTGTGAACCACCAGCTTGGAATTTTGGCGGACTCATTGGCAATGCAGATCCACTATAAAGCTTGTCAATATCAATTTCTGATCCAGTCTCAAGGCTTATTGCAAAAGCGGTGGATCCAGGACCACCCCAGTTTAACCCTGGAGGAATACCTGCAGAACCATATACTTTCTCATCATCAGCACCAAGAATCATTGCAGGAAGTCCATTAAATGCCCTATCGAGTTTTGTTGCCCAAAGCTCTCTGCCTGTGATCAGATCAACACAATTTACATAGCTTGCCTGCGTGTTGAAAAGAAGTCTGCTGCCATCTGGCGAAACAGTAATGTTCCTTACATCATAAGGCAGGGGATACAGACCTTCACCAAAATACAGGCACGGGCTGGTAATATTATCAGGCCAGGAGATAATAACTGGCTTGCCAACAGTAGGCAAAACAACATCGGTGCAAATTACCTGTGTTTGACCAGAAAAAAGGCATACCTTGTGATAGCCACCCTCAAGCAAAAGTCTTTTGGGGGAGGTGATTTCAATATTATCAATTTTCACCATAGCATATGACGGCAATGATGAAACAATGAAGTTCTCTATTAGTTTTGATGATTTTTCTTCTGCAAGTGCAAGCTTTTCAAAATCGACGAAATGTTTTATTTCAGAAGACTCCGAAGACAAAACTGAGGTCCGGCTTTCTGGGTATCCTGGTAATCTTAATATGGCCTCGTAATAGCCATAAGGTATGACTGTTTTTATTGGTGTTTTCCCTATAAGAAGTTCACCTTCTGTCTGATGATTCATGACAACCCAGGCTCCCTGGGGTTTGCTGTCTATTGTGCAACTTGCAACCTCGAGCATTTTTATTGTTTCTTTTGTTCCGTATTGCAGATCTATCCTTTCAGTCTGCTCGGTGATATAGAACACGGGTTTTACAGGCTTTACTGTGACCATGTGCTTGCCAATCTGAAGCTGTGGAAAAGAAAATTCTTTGCCAACCCCCATTGGTTTCCCATCCATAGAAAGTTCACCATCAACACCAAGCTCAATAACAAGCCCGGGTGCTGTAGGCCACACTCTCCATAGCATCCAAACTACGAGTATAAGAGCAATGGATAGTATTGATGTCCTGAACCAGAACATGCGTTTTCTGTGTTTTTCGGCCTCTTCCGGTTTGTGAACATGGGGCTTTTGCGGTTCATAGAGCGAGTACTGCATGGAACAAAAATTACATCTTGTTAGCGCTTGTATCAAGGCCTATAATCCAACTTGTATGGACAAAAAATTCAAAACAAAACCATTAGGTCACAGGATTACGCAATATTACACAATCTTGCTCTATTGCGCTGCTGGTTTCGCATTCTTTTCACCAGAAATGATCCTAAAATCCGGCAACAAGATATTCTATACTCTACTAATCATTGCTGTAGCAATAGTCTTGACCTACGTCATGAGAGTTTTTAATAAAGAAGGCGTCACAAGGGCCTGGGTTGATAAGGAAAACCTTAATCTAACTTACAATTCAATACCACTCAAAGACATCATAAGGCTGCAAAAAATACAGCGCCCCGGACTTTTTGGCCCCGAGTTCCAGATCTGGACGGACACGGTCAAACCAAAAGCCTCGATTGTCTTAAGCGAGCTTGTTGATCCAAATGGTCTTATTGATACCATCAAAGAAGCTGTCCCAGGCGCAGCATATAAAGAAGTAAGGGCGTCATATCACTTCCTTGATTGGGGTTTGCTTGTAAGCATTGCTCTTATAATTTGGCTCATCTACGTGAGGGTCTTCGCTTGAAAGTAACGAGGGCAAGAGCCGGACTTCCTACATGGTTGTCATGGGCGTTATCACTTGTCCTGCCGGTAACACTTTTCTGGTTGCCAGAAAACATTCTCCAGCCAATACCAAGAATTGCCATTGCGATAGCTTCATTCTGTATAGTTTTTCCAATAACTACCATGCTTCCAAGAAGAAGATTGTTGCTGGCATTTGACGATTGCACAATCGAGACCTCAAGAAAATCTATTAGGGTACCCCAAGTTTCGCTGATCAGGCTCGCCGACTGTGGAAGGATTTCTGGCCTCAGAATGGATTTCTTTCTTTCTGGCCAGCCAAGGCAGGCATTCTCAATATGGCTTGATTCTGTCCATTCAAGCGAGGCGTTTATGGAAGAGGCAGCAAAACTGGCACCAATGTCGGTGGCAACCAGATCAAGGCAGAAATTTGGGCTGCTACAGGATTGGCTTGTTTGCGCATTGTTGACTGCACTTGTTGTGGGCATTGCCAATTATGTTTTGGGTTTGGGTTGATAAAACCAGCAATCTTTCTATAATCCAAATACGCCCTGCGATGTGCGTGATTGTAAATGTTTACTGCTAACAAGTGAACGATGGGGCAAGACAAACTCGGGCCTGTTGAGCCTTAAGTGGTTCACTGGATATGCCAGAGAAAGGTCTAAGCCCACTTAATTGAGGGTGCAGTGAACCCTTAAGCGACACGGCATATGTGGGGCCGTCAGGAGGACAAATGCAGCAAATAGATACACTGCTTGCCCAAACAGAAAACGGGTTCCAGGGTTCTACGTACACTGTAGTGACACCAACAATGGAAATTGCCCTTTGGATACTGATTGGGCTTCTTGCCCTCAGCGCCATCGTAATAGTGGCCTACCTAGTACCCATGCTCCTGCAAATGAAGAGGACTCTCGATGAGGCAGAAAAAGCCGCAAAAAAACTTAATGAAGAAATACTCCCCTCGGTCGAGCAGATAGTAAAAGAAACTGCCCCAACAGTCAGTATCGTAATGACGAGAGTCAACCAGGTAACACAATCAATGGACTCCGTTGTCACTGGCGTTAGTTCACTTCTACAATTCGCACCATATCTCCTCAAATCAGGAATACCAAAAACATTCGGGGTTTTATCGGGAATAATGTCTTTTCTGGGCAGGATAGGAAAAAGAAAAAATAAAGGAGGAAAACATGAGTGAAAAAGACACAGGGTTTTTTGCAGGAATCGTACTAGGTTCTGCAATTGGTTTTCTGCTGGGGGTACTCTTCGCGCCAGCTTCAGGTGAGCAAACAAGAAAAGTAATAAAAGACAAGTCTGAGGAGCTCACAGAAGACTTCAAGTTCAAAACACAGGAACTCGTTGACAGAGTAAAAGACTCCCTCAAAAAAGGCAGCGAGAAGGTCCAAGAAGCCGTAGACGAGCTTCACTAAACAGGTAAAATGCTTGTAATAACGCGCGGGGAGCTTAATCACTACTTTAAGATATTGCTCGGGGTCCTTGCCCCAATCATGGCAATATTCCTCATCTACATACTCTTTACCAAACTGAGCCCGGTTATAGTTCTATTTGTTTCCTCCTTGGTCTTTGTTTTTGTTGCAAGGCCACTCGTGGAGTTCTTCAATCATGGAAAAATCAGACTACCCAAAGGCAAAGAGTTGCATTTGAAGCTCCCCCGCATTGTTGCAGTGCTTCTTGTATATCTATTGATCATTTGTCTGTTTGTTGTAGTTTTGGTGCCAGCTTTCCAGGCACTCATAGGACAAGCCAAAACACTTTCAGAAGCTTTCAGTAGCACCAATCTTAAGATCCTCAAGGAAACTGTCACCGACTGGCTGAGCAGCCTAACAAATGGTGTGAGTCCGGAAACCCTCAACACAGCCCTAAATTCGGTTTTCGAAAAACTGCAATCTTCGTTGGGCGCAATATCAGGATTCATCGTCAAAGGGCTCGCAGACATAGCAACCGCTGCTGCCGGGATTCTTTTTCAGGCTTTTATCATCCTCATTATTTCAACTTTTTTCTTGCTGGATTGGAGATACATCAATGCAGCAATGTTTGCTATGCTGCCAAACAACACTTCAAGAAATAACATAAAAAAATTATTTGCTTCCATTTATACCCAAATCTGGACATATGTAAAAACACAATTTTTGCTTTCCCTTTTTACTGGCACCATGATAAGTTTGTTGTGTTTTATTCTTGGTATACCTTCTGCCCTGATAATAGGCATAATCGTTGCTCTCGGTGAAATGGTGCCATACATTGGTCCACTTTTCTCATTCTCAATAGGTACTTTGCTTGCCGCTGTTGCAGCGCTCCCAACACCAATTAATCCTAGTGGTTCCTTTTACATTCTTATTTGGTATGTGATTGGATTTCTTGCCATCGAACAGGGCCTTACCCAGGCCATTGCAACCCCAGTGCTTGCAAAAAAAGCACAGACACACCCACTTCTTGTCATCATTGTAATGTTTTCTTTCTACAATCTTTTTGGGCCATTGTCGGTTTTGCTTGCAGTGCCTTTCCTGGTAACCCTAAAAGCAATGTTTGCTTACCTGACATCTGAAAACAAGCTTTTCAAGAGGCTTGGGATTGACCTTGAGTCCTATTACCAATCCAATGCCACCTCACCACTTATAGCCAGGCTAAGGCGTCCTTTCTCAACAAAGGGCCCTCTCTCAAAATGATGGAAATGGTCTGCCTTGATCTGGATGGTACTCTTTTGCCACCCACAGGCCCTATGACTGAAAGAAACATAGAATGTTTAAGGGATGCCCATAAAAAAGGCGTCAAGATTGTGATTGCCTCAGGAAGGCGCTTCGGATCCATTGAGCCACATGCAAGACAATTGGGATTCAATATGCCAATAATCGCCTACTCCGGAGCGTGGGTCAAAAACCTCGATGATGAAGAACCGACAATAAAAAGCAATACCCCTTGGGAACCAACTGTAGAATTAATAAAAAAGCTAAAGGGGAATGTCGATTTAATAGGCATTTATGTCGATGATATGCTATATCTTGATGATGCAAATGAATATTCCGAGAGATATGAAAAAAGAGTCTCATTAAAAGCTGTTCTGGTCGATAATCTCTCAGAACATTTCGAAAACAAAAAACAGGACATCACCAAAATGTTGGTCGTTGAGAACAAAACTGACTACTTGGACAGTATTTATACACAGATGAAAAAAGAGTATGCTGGGATGCTGGATTTTGTTCTTTCATGGTCAACATTCATGGAAGTCGGAACTGTGGGCGTCTCAAAAGGTGGGGCACTCTCGGTTTGGGCAGAACAGAATGGCATTGATCTTTCAAGATCAGTGGCGTTTGGTGACCAGGAGAACGACCTCTCCACATTTGGTGTATGCGGGGTGTCTGTTGCAATGGGAAATGCAACAGATCAGGTCAAGGAAATGGCCAATATAGTCGCCCCGCCAAACTCCGAAGATGGAGTGGCCCAGGTACTAGAGAGGATGCTCGCTTGCTAATGAAAAAAACACTGGCCTTTTTGATTGCGTTGTCAATACTTGCTCCGGTAGCTTCGGCGCTGGCCATAGATGGCACAATAACTGTCAAACCGCTTGAATCCGATGTTTTAACCAGCTCTGAGATAAAAGTGGACATAAGGGCATCTGGCTTAAAAGACGTATATGCAATGTCTTTTGAGCTGGAATACAACAACAGACTTGTCCAGTTCAAGGAGATAGAAGAGGGAGCACTTCTTAATGCTGACCCCAAACCACTGTTCCAGACAAAAGTCACATCAACAAAGGATGGCGGAAAGATTTTTGTAGGGCTTTCAAACATTGACGGAAAAACAAACCTCAAAGACCAGGGAACAATCTTTACAATCAAATTCAAGGCCCTCATATCGGGCAAAGCAATCATTGGCATTACAAAACTCCAGGGGAGAAAAATCAACTTTGACCAAGTGGAACTAAAGGGTGAATCAGGAAATTTCCTGATTAAAGAGCCAGCCACCAAACCAGTCTTACAGGTTGATCCAACTGAACTGGATTTTGGATCAATAAAATACGACGAGAGCAAAACGCTTAAGGTCCATGTTTCCAATATGGGCAAAGAAGGTCTCTCTGGAAATGTTGAAATACACAATATCTGGATAATATCCGATCTTGAAAAATTCGCAAAAGAAGAGTTTGATCTTTCAATAACCGTCGCTCCAAAAGAGGAGCACAATCTTATTGTAAATTCAAACTACACAGGAAGGCTCTCAATCTTCACAAATGGTGGCTCAAAAGATGTCGTATGCAAATTTTACTTGCAGGATAAAACACCAATCAACAATCTGCCTCCAGATCTCACAGTTGATGAGCCAAAAGATGGCACGATATTTTCCACAAACAAAATAAAATTGAAGGGCAGAACAAATCCTACGGCAAAGATTTATCTCAATGGCACACCACAGCCCGTAGCATCCGACGGTTCATTCGAGTACGACCTTATGCTACTTGAAGGTGAAAACAAAATTGAAGTGAGGGCTATTAGCGAAGCTGGACTTGAAGCCACAAAAATAATCAAGGTAAAGCTCGATACAATCAAGCCGGTGGTTTCAATAAAGGATCCAGGAGAAATTGTCCACAGCCAGACGCTCTGTATAAAAGGCACAACAGAACCAGGCACAACAATAAAAGCAGGTGGGAAACCGGTATCACCCGATCAATCCGGTGCTTTCTCTGTTTGCTTTGACCTCAAGAAGGGCATAAACGAACTTTCTTTGATAGTTACCGACCAGGCTGGCAACATTACGGAATGGAAGAAAACTGTCAATTATGTGGCCCAGGAAATCATCAAAATGACCATGTGGGTTGGCAGCCCAAGGGCACAAGTGAACGGGCAGACAATTTATCTGGAGGCACCGCCAACAGTAAAAAATGGCAGAACATTTGTCCCTGTCAGATTCGTTTCCGAAAACATGAAAGCCAATGTCATCTGGAACCAGAAAACAAGATCAGTCACCGTTGAGGGCAAAAGCCATAAGTGTATCGTTTCCATAGGCTCTGACACAGCTTTCCTTGATGGTGATGTCGTAAGGCTGGAAGCGGCCCCGTTCATTCAGGGTGGCTATACCATGGTCCCGCTAAGGTTCATAGCCCAAGACACGCTTGGTGCCACAGTCAATTATGATTCAAAAGATAAGCGCATAGATCTGGAGCTAGTGATTGAATTGTGAGGGCTTCATACGGCACACTCCAGCTGCTGGGACTAAAGCCCGGCGGCTTTCCATTTAGTCCAAGAACGGCATTTTTCCTTATTGGCGAGGAATGTTCCGGAAATTGCGCCTTTTGTGCGCAATCGGCAGGCCAGAGCGACAAGCTCTCAAGGATAACCTGGCCAGAGATTGACCCTAATGAGGCCATCGAAAAACTTGCCTTCATACAATTGGACAGGATTTGCATCCAGGCAGTCAAATCACACCCCGCATTTAGGGAAGCCTGTGAATTTCTACCCAAAATAAAAAAGGCAAACAGTGCGCCAATATCTGCATCAATGCACATTGAAAATCTGGCACAGACAGAACTGCTTTTTGATTTGGGATGCGACTCAGTGTCAGTTGCGCTTGATTGCTCAACAGAGGAGCTTTCAAGGGTTTACAAGGGCAGAGATTTATCCAGTTCGTTTAACTTGCTCCAGGAGCTAGCAACAAAATGGCCTGGCAAGGTGGCAACACATTTGATAATGGGACTTGGGGAAACTGAAGAAGAACTGGTGAAACTCGCAAGAAAAATCATAAAAGCAGGAGCCAGCATCTCCTTGTTTGCTTTCACCCCGATTGAGGGAACCCTGCTTGAAAACAACACCCCACCAGAACCAAAACGATACAGGATGGTACAAGTCGCATTGGCGCTAATCAGAAAAAACCAGGATATAAATTTGCACTATCAAAACGGAAAACTGGTATTTGAGGTCCTGCCAAGGCAACTTCTCGAGCCTGAAGATTTCCAGAACCCCGGCTGCAGTGGATGTAACAGACCATACTACAACGAAAGACCGGGTGGGTTCATGTATAATTATCCAAACCCGCCTGATCTTGATGAAGCTCTTTCGGTATTGGAGGAACAATGAAAAAGTTTTTTGCTTTTATGATATTGATCCCAATTGCATTTGCCTCATGCGGCAAGGCATCAATACAGATAAGCAACGAACCAGACTGGAACACCCTTAGAATGTCAATCTTGAGAGCATCAATCAGCAACCATTCGAACCTTGGCCAGTTTGGAGAGTATGTTTCAAATGCTGGTTTGACAAGCTCTGACCTCGAAAAATATCTTGATGAAAATGGCTCCTTGAAATCCAATTCACCAGAGAGCCTTGCCAAAATATTGCAGAAGCTCGACAACGATCGCGATGCAATAATCAATATTGCCAAAGATTCAATAACTTTTGCAAACAAGCTTGGTGGAAGGGCAGAGAAAATTGCCAATTTTGCAAAAACCACCCTTCCCTTTGAAAACATCACCGTGCAAGCCGATCCCTCATTGTCACCTGGCCTTACAAGAGTGAGTATTGCAGAAAAAACTGCAATACTTTTTGTGCCTCCAATGGCCGGAAAGGAGTCATTTGATTCCGCCCTTCTGAATGCAATCCTGCAAAATGCTGTTCTGGGAAAAACATACAATATAGAATCGATTGAGAAGATGTGTCAGAAATACAGCGCATCTCTTTCTCCAAGAGAGCAAGTTTTTGCTGATCTCGCTTTTTCGCTGTCTACATGGATCGATAACCCGGATATACCAACAGACCTCCGAGCATACACTTTGAAATCAAGCTTGAAATATGGGCACATATTTTCCCCACAGCTTGGCTATGGTGACATGTCGGTAATGGAAAATACCAAACTGGAGGAAATTGTTGATCAGGCCTTTGCTGATTGCTCAAACCCCAAATATCTCACATTGCTTGAATCACTTTTAAACCCCGGGAGATTGGGAATAAAGGTTAAGGAAATCCCTGAAGGTCTTGAGATAAATGAATTGAGTCTTTCTGGGCCATCAGAGCAGGCAGGACTTTTGCCTGGAGATATAATTGTAGAAATAGACACTCAGAAAATCACAAAAGTTTGGGAACTCGAAAATCTTTTGTACGACAAAGCAGCGAACCAGTATGTTATCGTGAAAGTATCCAGAGACAAAACTTTTAGTAGAGAAAAGGCAACGACTTTTGAGGATGATCCTTCAAATTCCTCGAGATTATGTCTTTTCTACCAATTATTGGTTGCCCCAAAAAATTCCCTTCCGGAAGGGGTCTACTGAGGAGTCAGGGCCCCTGATATTGATAGTTCGATAAATTTGCCCATCAATTCTCTTCCACTCCAGAGACCTGGAACAGGAAGCTCCGGATGGAACTGGACACCATAAATTGGTCTATTGTAATGTTTTATTGCAGAAATAATTGAATGTGATCCTCTTGTTTCGCCATATCTAACAAACCCGGTTGGCACCTTGGATATTGACCAATTATGTCTTACTGCAACAAGAAAACCTGCTTTTGGCATATTTTGAAAAACAGGATCATGGCTCATTTCTGTGCTTGGGAGGAACATTGTGTTTCCATGTTCGGAATGAGGCACCATTTCACAGCTGTCATCCCACACAAAACTTATAAGTTGGTGACCATAACAAAGACCCATGACAGGGCACGGGAGCTCCTCCAGAACATTCTTGTTCAATCTTCTGAAACCTTTTGGGTCACCAACATGGTCGGCAGATCCGGACATAAAAACTCCCATGTCCGTACCCCTGATCGAATCGACATTAAACTCCCAAGGGGATTCTTCTGTTTCTATGTTGTCGGTAAATTTAAACGAGAGTGGCGGCAAATCCGGCCTTGTTATTCTGAGGACACGTATATTTTCGGTATCGATAAAGCTTTTGACCACAAGAACAAGCGAGTTCAAGTGTCTCGTTCCAAAATCAACAATTAGTATCTGGCCTTTGGGCATATTTAAATAATATTACCTTGTTTCAATATGACAAGTTTTGCCATTTTACCTGTTTTACTGAACCAATAAATGCAAAAACTCCGGCCAATTTTTTGGCCGGAGTTTTGGTTTGTACGATGTTTTTGTCTTACTACTTAATCTCGACAACTGCACCTGCTGCTGCGAGCTTTTCCTTGATCTCTTCAGCTTCTGCTCTCGGGATCTTTGTTTTGACTGGCTTCGGTGCCGCATCAACAAGCTCTTTGGATTCTTTGAGGCCAAGTCCTGTGATCTCCTTGACCACCTTGATGACTCCAATTTTTCCCTGGCCTGCTTCGGTAAGGATAACATCAAATTCAGTCTGCTCAACATCTGCAGCTGGACCAGCGCCTGGCATTACACCCATCATTACTGGGGCTGCTGCAGAGACGCCGAACTTCTCTTCGATGGCCTTTACGAGCTCATTGAGCTCCATGACGGTCATCTTTTCAATTGCGGCGATGATTTCGTCTTTATTCATTCTTGAACTCCTTTTTTATTTGTTTGTTTTTATGCTGCTTTTTCTTTTTGTTCTTTTACTGCATTGACTGCTCTAGCAAATGATCCAACAGGTGCAATCAAGACATAGGCTATCATGCCAAGGAGCTGCTGCCTTGATGGGACATTGGCCAATGCGTTTGCTCCTGCACTGTCATAAACTTGTCCCTCAGTTAAGGCCGCCTTCAGAGCGAGCTTCTTGGGGAACTTCTTTGCTAGATCAGCAATGACTTTCGCCGCTACTGGAGCCTCTTCCTTTGCGAATGTAATCGCGGTCGGCCCAAAAAGGTATTTTTCGAGACCGGTAACACCCATTTCCTTTGCAACTTTCTCGATCAGGGTGTTCTTGTATACCTTGTGAAATAAATTTGCCTTCCTCACTTCTCTTCTCAACTCTGCGACAGCTGTCGAGGGTAGAAGTTGTGTGTCGGAGAAAATAAGACCAACCGAGTTTTTCCACTGTTCCCTGAGTTCTTCCAGCAACTCATTTTTTTTCTGCTTTGTTACCACGTTTCCTCCTTTCCAACAAAAATGGCCCCGTTTCCAAGGAAGCGGGGCCATTTTAATAAGGATTGGCTTTTTACTCGCTTGCCTCGGCGGGTGTTTTCACTTTAAGCCCTTTTTTTAAGGGCGCCTGCTTTCTCTGGCTTGCTTGTTAAATTGTGAAGGTGTAGATCAGGCTTTTATTGCTGCTGCTGTTGCTTTTGAAACATCAAGCTTGACGCCCGGGCTCATCGTCAACGAAAGAGTCATTGTGAAAATGTAGGTTCCCTTGAGTGATGCCGGTTTTGCCCTGACTATGGCAGAGAGGAAGGCCAGAATGTTCTTCTGGATGTCTTCGTTTGAGAAAGATATTTTGCCAACTGGCACATGCATGTCTGCAAACTTGGATATTCTGTACTCGATTCTTCCAGCCTTGAACTCTTTTACTGCTTTATCAACTTCCATCGTGACAGTGCCGGCCTTGGGGTTTGGCATGAGACCCTTTGTTCCGAGGATCTTACCAAGCTTACCAACGCTGCCCATCATGTCTGGCGTTGCAATGGCAAGGTCAAAATCAAACCAGCCACCCTTGATCTTTTCAATTATATCGTCATCGCCAACATAATCGGCACCAGCTTCTTTTGCCTCAGTTGCTTTTTCACCCTTTGCAAAAACGAGCACCCTTACTGTTTTTCCGGTACCTGCCGGGAGTGAAACAGTGCCTCTGATGTACTGATCAGCCTGCTTTGGATCAACACCGAGCTTGAGACCCACTTCAATTGTCTCATCAAACTTTGTGCTTTTGAGCTTCTTAAGGATATCTATAGCCTCTGAAACATCATAAAGCTTTGTTTTGTCAAAGACCTTTTCCAGTTTTTTGTATCTCTTGCCTCTAAACATTTTGCCTCCTGTGGTACGAGCGGGCCTTCGGCCCTCCCACGAATTTTAAAAACTACTTGCCTATATCAACGCCCATCGAACGGGCAGTTCCCATTACCATTCTCTTTGCCGCTTCAATATCAAAAGCGTTTACGTCCGGCATTTTGACTTTTGCTATCTCTTCGACCTGCGACATTGTAAGGACCCCAACTTTTTTCTTGTTTGGCTCACCAGAACCTGCTGGAACCTTGAGTGCCTTGCGGATAAGGTCAGAAACTGGTGGGGTTTTGAGAATAAAATCAAAAGAGCGGTCCTCATAAACCGATATAATGACTGGAATAATCATGCCTGGTTTGTCTTTGGTCTTCTCATTGAAGTCCTTGCAGAACTGCATGATGTTTACACCGCGCTGTCCAAGTGCTGGACCAACTGGTGGTGCCGGGTTTGCCTTGCCGGCTTCGATCTGGAGCTTTACGTATCCTGTAATTTTTTTCTTAACTGCCATGAAAGACTCTCCTTAAATAACCTCTATGTTGACAAAGTCAAGTTCAACAGGCATTTCTCTACCAAACATTGAAAGCCTGACTTTGGCTTTTTCCTTTTCCTCATTGATTGCTTCAACAATACCTATCATCTCATTGAATGGGCCACCAACAACTCTTATGGTATCACCGACACTGAAGTTGAGTGCCGCTTTGGCTTCTTCAAGACCAACCCTTTTGAGCATTTGCTGGACTTCTTCTTCTTCGAGTGGGAGTGGTTTTCCACCTGAACCCACAAACCCTATCACTCCAGGTGTGTTTCTTACAACATACCATGACTGGTCAGTCATTATCATTTCAACCAGAACATACCCTGGGTAAACCTTTTCCGGAAGTACCTGGCGTTTGCCATCTTTTAGTTTGACCTGGTAGTCCACTGGTACTTCAATACGGAAAATAAGGTCCTCCATATTCATGGACTGAACACGTTGAATAAGGTTTATCTTGACCTTGTTTTCGTATCCACTATAGGTGTGGAGTATATACCAGTGTGGTTCGGGAAGAGAGCTCATTGTTTATTTATTTCCGCCCTCGTTTGATGGTGGAGTGGTCTGACCGCCATTGCCTGGGGTTGGAGTGCCAGTATTTTCCTGATTTTCCGGAACATAGCCTTTAACTCCAGCTTTTTTCTGGCTTTCCATCCATTCATCAAGCTTTTGCTGGGATTCAAACTTCTTTACTTCTCCATTCTGGAGCGCGACAGGATCGTAGTAGTCCTGTGCAAGCCAGCTCTGGAAAGACGAGAATACCGAGTCAAAAGCATAAAGGATCACTGCCCAGATCATGATAAAGACTATGACAATTGTTGTTGCCTTCACAAGCCTTTTCCAAGTGGGCCATGTGACCTTGTTGGTCATCTCATACCACATATCTTTGAAGAAGTTGGTGCGAAGCTTATTCATATTTACCTTTCTGGCAGGCTCGGAGGGACTCGAACCCCCAACACTCGGTTTTGGAGACCGATGCTCTACCAATTGAGCTACGAACCTGCATAAAGCATAAAGCCTTACAAAACAGCAATTTTAAGTCTTTGATGCAGCTTGTCAAGATATTTTGTTAACGTTTGCAGGAGGCGAGCACAGGGAATGGGAAGGGCTTGCATTTGAATCGTTTATATGTTATCTAATAAACAATTATGCAGAGGGCAACACTGTTCTTCAACAAAATCCAACTTGAGGATGCCGACAAATTAATAAAAAAACAGGCAAAAACAAGGCTGGTTACCCTCTTGACTGTGACTACACTCATATTATCAGGTCTTACAGCTGCTTTTTTTGTGCGATTTCCAGCACAAAACACTCAACCTGTCGCACAAGATGTATCAAAACAGGACAATTTTGAGAAAAAGATGTTTTCGATTGGCGAACAGATCGTAAAATCAACAACTCCTTGCAAAGAGCCCCAAAAGGCAGAGCCAATGACAATTTCACCTCAAAAAATAGCTGCCAAGCCTCTGGAATCTGCACCCAAAACCCAGCCAAAATCAGTTCCTACTAAGATCGCTCAGTCGACAAAAACACCGGCAAGAACAATCACAAAAACACCTACGACTACGAAACCAAAAACAACCACCCAAGCAGCTGCAAAAACCACCCAAAAAACTGCCCAGGGTGGAGACAACCTTCCTGTGAAAACGAGAGATTTAGGCAAAATCGATGAAAGTCTCCCTGCGGCCAAGCTTGATCCGATGCCGGTAAACGCAAACTTTGGAATCCCCGAATACTGGCCACTGCCCGTAAAAGTGTCAGATCCTTACGGTTATTTGCCCTGGAGGGGAAGGGTCCATGCAGGAATCGACCTTACCGCCCCATGCGACTCCCTTATTCTGGCGGCTGGCAATGGAAAGGTCATCAGGGCAGAATGGTATGCTGGATATGGCAAATGTATAGATATCCAGCACGCCTCCGGATACATAACCAGATACGCCCACCTCACCGATTACTTGGTAAAGGTCGGGGACTTCGTAGAAGCCGGGGAATGGATTGGCAAAGTGGGTTCAACAGGAAACTCAAGCTGCTGCCACCTCCATTTTGAAGTCCACCTCAACGGGCGCACCATAGATCCAGAAAGCATACACTGGCTCAATAGAACTTACTAATCAATAATAGAGGTTTCAAATGCAAATAGACTTCTCTGACAAAGAATTTTTCCGCCAGCTTGGGGCTACACTCAACAATGCAACCTGGGAATTGATTGACAAAGATGAGCGCTCCAGCGAAGAAAGCATGAAAATGATAGAAATGGCACATGCTTCATGCTATTTTTGGACCGAGTTTGGAGGCCCGCTCAACGTTCAGAGGGGCCACTGGCTTGTCTCAAGGGCATATGCTTGCGTAAAACTTCCCTGGCCTTGTTTGCACCATGCAAAAATATGCATGGAGATTACAGAAAAACAGGGGCTGAAAGATTTTGACCTGGCCTTTGCTTTTGAGGCAATGGCAAGGGCGTATTCCATTTCCGGCAACGAAGCAGAAAAAGCAAATTATCTGGAAAAAGCAAAAAGGGTTGGGGAACAAATAAAAGACTCTGAAGATAAAAACATCTTCTTTCAGGAACTCGACAGAGGCCCGTGGGTCTGAACACCAAACAGACAGTTTTGTATTGAATTTCATAAAACTCTCAAAACGGCATTTTAAAAACTTGAGCCAAGATATCACCGATTGAAAAAACTCTGTAGAATTTAAATCCATGGTATCTGCTGGCCATTCATTTCGGCAATGAGTACTATCTGGCCAAGGTGGTATGCTTCATGCTCAGCAACATGGTACATTATCCACGCAACATGTGTCGAGGCTTTCTTTCCGTATGGAAATTCCAATGGTTTATCTTTGTTCTCCTCGAGCCACTTCACAGTTTTTGCTCTAGTCCTCTCAAGAAGGGCAATGATCTCTTCTATACCCATTGTAGAAATATCGTAATTTTCAGCTTCTTTTTCTTTCATGACCAATCGGTGTATCCACCCAACCTCAGCCTGAACGATATGTTTCAAAATTCTTCTTATTTTTCCAGGACTGTCCTTCCTTGGTTTTTTGCTTGGCAATTTATAATCCAGCGTTTCTACAAAAAGCGACTGCAAAATCTTTATCGTTCTTGATCTCGTCCAGTGAAAAAACTTTATTGCATCCTGACCAGTCATCTAAATCTCCTTTTGAAAAGCTCATTTTATCATGCACAAACGCAAAAAGCCCCGGCAATTAGCCGGGGCTTTTGTTTTTCATTTTATCTATCTACTAGCGAGCTTCTTTGTGTTCCGTGTGTTTTTTGCAGGTATTGCAATACTTTTTAAGTGTAATTCTGTCCGGATCGTTCTTTTTGTTCTTGATCGTTATGTAGTTCTTGTTCTTACAGGTTGTGCAAGAAAGGTGTATTTTTTCTCTCATTTTCTTACTCCAATATTTCGGTGACTACACCGGCTCCGATGGTACGGCCACCTTCACGGATGGCGAAGCGGAGTCCGAGTTCCATGGCTACCGGGACGATGAGTTCGGCTTCCATCTTCACGTTGTC